>CEPN01002616.1_pt1 | contig 22144 bp, 37 predicted proteins | sample 530391 | NCBI WGS metagenome assembly CEPN01 (sample SAMEA2620027, study PRJEB7988) | marine metagenome | isolation source: saline water (ENVO:00002010), including
TACCAAGACTAGAGAGATGGCTTAAGCAATACCAATACGCAACTCTAGTTAAGTCATGACTAGTGTGTTGGCTTTATATATATATGTTGTCTTATCTCTTATATGATAAGCATAGTAACCGCAATAAAATTATGAGTGAGTTTACGCAACTCTACGGTGAGCAAGGCAAGGTCTTGTTCAATTGTAACTCTAATGATAAGTTAGTTTTTGCTATAGGCAAAAAGTATCAATTAAAACCTGATACAGTATCTATTGTTAGAGGTAAATATCCATGTAATGTAAAATACAGTTACAAGGATGGTTATCATCTGATTGATATGAGTAACAATCGTCTAAGCACCAGACATATGGTGGATGTGATGGATATACTCAACAACCAGATAATGGAATGAGGTCTATGGCACTTACCTCAACTAAAAGTGCCACCTAATCACTTACCAATTATGAGAATAATTATAAATAAACCAAATGCTTTTGTAAAGCATAGTAATGAAATTGGGATACAATTGTACCCAACAACCAACAAGAATATGGTAAATTTCTGGGATGAATACGGAGACCATAAGCTTGTTAGACTTGAGGACTGTACTTATCCTCATGACGTAGAACTCAAGAATGAGTTATTGTTTAACCAGGGGCTAAGACAGCTTGCACTTGATAATGATCTTATTAATATAGATCATGACAGTGATAACTTGCTTAACCTCATAATATCATACGCCTAATGAAAAAGTTATTATATATATTATTGGCCATATTTATATTTGGTCCAGTATTAACGTCATGTAGCAGCCAACGTGGCATGTGTAAAAGTAAAAAGAAATATTACAAGACACAGAAATGTTGGAATGCTAAGAAACAAAAGATGACTCGTTGTTAAAATTATAAATTATGAGAAATACTTTTAGAAAACTGGTGAAGTTCCTACTAGTAGGGCTTCAGCCAGTGAATGCTGTATTGTGGATACTATTTGTATTGACAAATAACAGCATTGGAATTGGCATAACAAGCGTAATGCTTGTCATATATGCATTTGTATCAAGTATAGCATTTTATGCAATGCTTGATAATATTACAATCTTACCTACCGTAAAAATAGAATACCAACCTGTGATTGGATTATCACTTGGGTTGTCAGATGGAGCGCTTGTACTAATACTACCGCTTTGTATTATACAAATTAAATACAAAAAGTAGTCATTGGTGACATACTAATAATAACATAGTATTAATTACTATATTAACATTAGTATTAAGGCTAAGGAATTGGTTAGGTAAGTGATAACCATGGTGAAGATAGGGGAGTTACCCTTTCATAGTAATAGTGTTAGTTTAGTTTTTAGTTAGTTGAAACATCACAATACAACTCCCCTTGAATCACCTTTAATAACAATACATATGAAAAATTTAATATTATTATGTGTAGTACTGTTGTCATTTAGCAATGTACAAGCACAAACATTTAAGAATAAGACTATCAAAACATTCTTTGAAGTTCCAAAGGATGCTAAAAATTATGATAGATATATGGATGCATACTCTGAGTTTATTAGAAACCATCCATTAAAACAAGATAATGTTGTCAAATATCACAGTGGACAGACATCTCACAGAGCAGTGGCTGTCTTTGACTATGATATAGGACCATTAGACTTGCACCAATGTGCAGATGCAGCAATGTATTTATGGGCAAACTATAATTATGAAGCTGGATTTCTGGATAGATTGGTATTTACAGGAGCAGATGGAACAGTATACAACTATTTAGAATGGTTGGAGAAGAAAGAAAGAGAAGATAACTGTGATAACTTTAGGAAATGGTTAGACTTAGTATGGGCATATGCTAATTCTTGGTCTATATCAGAATATGATTTATATTCAGTTCCAGTATGGGACATTGAACCAGGTGATATGTTTGTAGTAGGAGGCTTTCCTGGACATGTTGTAAGCGTTGTAGATGTTTTGGTTGAGCCAGAGACATCTCATAAATATTTCATGTTAGCAGAGAGCTTTATGCCTGCACAAGAGCAATACATACTTAGAAACCCAGCAGATGGGTCAGTATGGTATGCACTTGAATCTTACATGACACATGTTTCTACACCTAATTATAGTTTTCACATAAATGATTTAAAGAGATGGCGAAACAAGTAGAAGTTCCTATTCCACATAATACTGCCTATCAATTGATTGCTGATCAAGTGGTAGGCGGTGTTAATAAAATAAACCTAGTAGAATTCTTAATGCAATCATTATCAACAGAGCAAAAAAGCATGTTTATAATGTTAGCCCAGTTAAAACATCAATATGTACCTCCAATTGGTGGTGATTATGTGAAATTTCATCAAGATTCAACATGGATTGAGTCTAAAATAGACATGGATGTCATGTTAGATATGGGATTGATGGAAGATGGATACTTATTTGGTAAAGTAAAGAAGATTGATGAATATGGTAATGCGTACAAACCATTTCAAACACGTACACATGTAGAATTATTCTGTCATGATAAGAATAAAAAGCTTATTACAGACGGAATAAGACTTGACACATCAAATCTTATAGTAATTACCAAAACTTGCATTCCATATTTCCATTTTGAAATACCAGAAATGTTAGATGAAGAAAGTATATAAAAGATTTGGTATTGTCAACTGGGATGTAGTATCAGATCCACAGTTATCTTCACAAAGCAAGGCATTATATGCATTATTATGTGTGTTTTGTGGAGATAAAGGTGAATGTCACCCATCTATATCAACTTTAGCTGATTATCTTGACAAAAGTCCAAGACAAGTCAGCAGATTGATAAAAGAACTAAAGGAATTCAATATTATTAGGAGAATTGGCAGAAAAATAGTCTTATGTTAGCTATTATTATGCTAATTTTTTGCATGAGAACTACCATTTTACCCATAAAAACAGAGGTAAATAGTATATATTTTGTTACTTTTGATTGACTCAGATGTAATAAGATGATACTACAACTTCCAAATGGCAGAATTATAGAATGTTCAGTAGAACAGTATCTATCTATGTCAGATGAAGAAGTAAATGAACTAAATGGTATTGGCTCAGCTTATACAAAAGAAGTAGCAAACCCATTCTACGGGTTATATGCAAATACAACTCTAGCACGTAAAGAAGCCCTTCAAGATATAAAAGAACAACAGGAATATGAACCTGGTCTTGATGAAATTGATACAATAGAGAAGCTAAATGATGACTACTTCCACTCAGATGATATCTGATTAAATTAATTTTTCACTTTTTTAAATTTAAATTATGTCACAAGACTCTAAAGTCCAAGTGGTTGCTGATGCTATGGGTAATACTATACGTCAGAACCAAAACAAGCCTGATTACGGCTACATTAGATTAGTTCAAAAGAGAACTACTATATCACCTACAGGATTTATAAGTGCAAGTAACTTATCAACCCTATTAACTGGTACAATTGAAGATCTGGAAGCATCCGGATTACAGCATACTAAAGAGATTGCTGGTAAACTATACGTTGTAGAGCAATTAAGTCCGTTCAATGAAGATGCTGATGAGGCTATTCAGAACAGAGATATGAAAAGAGCTGGTGCAGATGGACCAATATTAAAAGCTGCTGACCCTGAGACAGGAGAAATACTTCCTATTTATAGAAAAGTATTCTATTCTTCAGATGGATCAGGAGAAGATACACTAATTCAACACGTTAATGGTGATGAAATAGTTAAAAATTCAAGTAACAAGATCAAAGAATCAATTAAAGCTAATATTATATCTGAAAAGCAAGTAGATTTAGAAGAATCTATTGCAGAGGTAGAAAATGAAGTTGAGCCAGAGATTGTTGCTGAAGAGATTACAGCAGATTCTGAAGAAGAATTTGAATTATAAAAAGATTCCAGAGGAATGTGGATCAACAATACCAATAAGACTACAGGAATCTTAGGTTAGAGTAACGGGGCTGAGTAGTTCCCGTTACATCTAGCCATATCACTTGTTTAACCCCTTATATATATTAATTATGCTTACTGAAAATCAAAAAGAATTATTAAGAATTACCAAAGAGAAAGAGTTATTGAAGCAGAGAGAGGAAAGATTAAACTATTATGGTATACTTGATGAGTATCAATTACACCCTAAAAATTTAATTCAAGACTTAAGTTACCGTAAACTTAATCCTTATCAACATTTTTTGTTTAAACGTGTACTACATGGTTTAAACATATATAGTAAAGAAGAGGTAAATAGTTTACACTGGGATAAGAAAAGAAGAATTACAAAGGTATGGAAAAGAGCACAAAGAGAGCTCAATTTATGGAAACAATATATTTGTAATAAGAAAGTAAATGATTATTTTAGTAAAACCTTTACAGGACCAATGGCAGAGTATATTATATCTATACCACCAGATGAAGTTCTTGAAGATTATACTAATACAATGTCCCTTAAGGACCTTGGAATCACTTATGAAGATGTTATAATTAGATTTATGCAAAAAGGATTATTACCTAGAACATTTCTTACACTAAAAGCAGCATGAAAATTAAAAAAAAGTTATGCTATAGCTGTGATACTGAGCAAGTTATATGGAAAAACCATAAAGGCAATAAGTATTGTAAGATTTGTTGGTTTAAAATTAAAGCAGAAGATAACTTTAAATCTAATTACTACAGGAAATATAAGAAACCTCAGGCAAAATCTGTAAAGATGCAAGAGAAGGATAGGGCTTACACTATAATACGTAAGTCCTTTCTGTCTGAGAATCCAGTATGTAATGCAGGACTACCAGGATGTACAGTTCAAGCAACAGAAGTACATCATAAAAAAGGTAGAGGTAAATATCATCTTGTTGTTGATACATGGTTACCTGTGTGTAGGTCATGTCATCAATGGATAGAAGAGAATCCGCAAGAAGCAATAGAACTTGGATATTCTGTATCTAGGTTAACCAATTAAAAAAATTATGGAATTAGAAAGAATCTCAAAAGATTTATACGCAATTAAAGAATTACTTGATACTGATTGTCCAGAGATGGCAAAGAGCAGAATAACTTGGCTTATAGTTAGTATAGAAAATACAAAAACTAATAGGCAAACAAGAAATGCTATGCTAATTATCTGTGGTCTATCATTCTTAGGTATACTATTAATGTATTTATTCATATGACAAACAGAGAAGTTGTACAGAATGATGCGTTGCAGACAGCTGTAGCGCATGAAAGATGTGGTTTAGGGATATCAATGGGTGTTGGTAAGACACGTGTTGCTATAAACCATCTAAAAAGATATTACAATCCCTTTATATTAGTACTAGTTGTAGTGCCTAAGAACTCTGTTAAACAGTCATGGCTTGATGAGCTTGATAAAATGGGTGAAACAGATCTATTAGATCACATTAGATTTAGTACATATCTTTCTATAAATAAGCAAGACCCTAAGATATATGATATAGTATATCTAGATGAGTGTCATAGCTTATTAGAAACACATAAATCCTTTCTTGATAATTTTGAAGGGCGTATACTTGGACTTACAGGTACACCTCCAAGAAGAAAATACAGTGAGAAAGGCAGGATGGTACAAAAGTATTGTCCTATTAGATATGAGTTTTCAGTAGATGATGCAACTGACTCAAAGATATTAAATGATTATCAAATTATTGTACATGAGTTAGAGCTATCAAAGCTTAAAACATTGAAGAAGAAGAATAAAGACGGTGGAGTATGGTATACATCAGAGTCTGCGGACTATGATTATGTTGTACGTAGAGTAATGGCCGCACAAACACAAAAACAAATGCAATTTGCATCTATTATGAGGATGCGTGCACTGATGGATTACAATACTAAAGAAGACTATGTAAAAGATCTCTTAGCTAAAGTAAAAACAAAGTGTATTGTATTTGCTAACACCATGGACCAGGCAGATCGTGTTTGTAAGCATAGTTATCACTCTAAAAACAGTCAATCTGAAGATAATTTACAATTATTTAGTGATGGTAGAATAGATAAGTTATCATGTGTACTTCAACTTAATGAAGGTGTAACTATACCCGGATTAAAACAAGGTATTATTATGCATGCATATGGTAATGAAAGGAAAACAGCACAGAGAATTGGTAGATTATTAAGATTAAATCCATCTGAGTCAGCAGTATGTCATATACTATGCTATAAAGATACCCAAGATAAACATTGGGTAACAAAAGCATTAAAAGACTTTGATGAAAATAAAATCAAATATTATAATCCAAATAAATTATGGGAAAAATGAAAGCTATATATATGGAAATGTTAGATGAGCAGTATCAAGGATCACATGATGCCTTTATACAAGACTTATCTAGAAGAACTTGTGAGGAGTTCATTCCATGGAATGGTAACACTTGTCTCAATTGTAACAGTATCAATATGGAACGTAATGAAACTGAAGCACGTTGCTTAGATTGTGGACAAGAGTTTGTTTATGTAGAAAATGAAATCTTAAGATTTAAATAATGAAAGACGTATTAATATTAATTTTAAAAGCCGCTATGATAGATATGAAGAGAAGGTGTGAACAAAACACATGTGAGGAATCAAGAGACACATATGGTAAATGGCACACTCAACTTCAAAACATGGTGGACACTATACTAAACGGTGGAGTAAAATGAGAATATACACATTAGAATTAGATGAAAAACATTGGCTTGATGTAGAATATGATTATGAACCAGGTGATCCTGGTATTCATACATATCCTAACGGAGATCCAGGTGTACCAGGTACATCAGCATCTGTTACTATCAAAGCTATAAGGGCCTTATGTAAAGATAGAAATGGTAAAAGTGTTGACGTAGACATATTACCATACTTAGAAATGATAGAACTAGATGTATGGGACATAGAAGAAAAAATACTTGAAGAACATGAAGAGTAGTTTATATTCAAGGTTACAAGTTAAGAATGGTGTATTAGACTTTCCTAATAAAGCACAGGAAAAGCGCTTCTATAGTTTCTTAAAAGAAATACCTGACGGAACATCAATAGATATTTTTATGGGTGTAAGCACGGATAAAGGTAGTAATGCTCAGCTTGCTAGAGTACACGCTATGATCCGTGAACTTGCACAATATATAGGATATACATTTGAAGAGATGAAGTTACAGATTAAGCGTAAGGCTGGTTTGTGCTTTGTAAAAGATGGTAGTGAATACTGTAAGAGCTTTGCTGAGTGTGACAGAGATGAATTAAATCTAGTTATACAAGCATTAGTAGAGCTTGGAGATTTTCACGGTATGCAATTAAGATGATTTCTTTTTGATATCATTAAATAGGTCCTTGTAAAGGGCCTTTTGTGCATCAGTATCTTTATCAATAATTGCTTTAGATAATTTAGCAATGATGTCTTCATCATATTCAACATCAACATCTTGATATAAACCTTGTTCAGATGCTTTAGAAGAAAGTAACTGTATTAAGGAATATAATATCCATGCATGGTATTCGTACCATTCCATTTTAACATCTTTCTCTTTAATCTCACCAGAGATCATTCTTTGGAAAGTATTAAGAGTTTTGGCAAGATCAGCTGCATCAGGGTATACCTGGTCAATATAATACATTAACATAGACTGTAAAGCAGGAATAAAATCACTGTGTACATTTACATCTTTAATTATTGTAGGTTCTAATTTTCTTGCCATGTTGTAAAAATATTAAATTATGTCTAAAGAAACAAATATAAATAATATAATTGAAAAAATAGAAGAAAAGCTTGATAATACTGGTTGGACATCAGTAATAGGGCAATGGCTACGGTCTGAGGACCATTTAAATGTCGTAAAAGCCTTGAAGGCAATGAAGGGTAAAGGATTGAGATTCACTCCTAAATACTCTGATGTCTTTAATTCATTAGTTTATTGTCCTATAGGTAACGTCAAAGTTGTGGTAATAGGGCAAGACCCTTACCCACAACCTGATGTTGCTGACGGTATTGCATTTAGTTGCAGTAAGAAAGGTAAACCAGAAGCTTCTCTACGCTATATATTTAAAGCACTTGAGACACCAGATGCTGACCCAGATTTAAAGAGATGGGCACAGCAGGGCGTACTATTGCTTAACACTGCTATGACTGTAGAAGTAGGCAACGTTGGCTCACACTATGATATGTGGAAACCATTTATGTCTCTTCTCCTTACAGAGATTAGCAATACTATACCCAATGTATGTGTAGTGGGTATGGGTAAGAAAGCACAAGAATGGTTAGGTTACTTTCCATTCGCACATAAAATAGAAGTATCACACCCAGCAAGTGCTGCCTATCGTAAAGGTGGAACGTGGGATCATCAAGACGTATTCAGTCGTATAAATAAATACCTTGAATGGCAGAAGAAAGACTTGATTGTATGGTAGATATTTCGTATATTTGATAACCTTAAAAATCAACATATGTGGGAATTTTTTCAGATAATTACCAAGGCTGGTATGACTCCAAATGAGTGCTTGTCACTCTTTGCTGTTCATAAGAAAGTTACTCCACATTACGGTCATAATATAGAGGTGTTACTTGAGAAAGGATTAATAGAATATGATGATAAGAAAGATCATTATATAATTACTCAAGATGCTAAGACACTGATGACCCGTTTGGATAACTATTTTCTCAAAGCCAAGAAGAAAACAGATATACAACTTTTGGGTAAGAATTATGTAAACCTTATAAAAGGATACAGAGAGATATTCCCAGCTAAGAAATTACCAAGTGGTAAACCTGCAAGAAATAATGTAAAGGCTTTAGGCTCAACATTCAGATGGTTCTTTGAAACATATGATTATGATTGGGATACTGTATACAAGGCTACAAGAATGTATGTCAATGAATACAGAGATAAAGATTATTTATATATGCAGACAAGTCAATATTTTATTTGTAAACAAGATAAGCATAAGGTAAAACATTCTACCTTAGCAGATTATTGTGATATGATATTAGAAGGTATTGACACAGAAGATGAACACTTTAAAGAAAGAGTAGTATAATGGCAAAAGCAAAAGAAGCTTGGGTAGGGCAATACGCTGCCTTTAATGAAGCACTTAAGTATATGTACCGTAGACAGACTGGAGAAGAAAAGTCTATATATACACCTTGGCCTAAGTTTAATGATGCTACAACTGATGGTTTAGAATGGAACACTCTTACTGTAATAGGTGGTAGACCTGGTTCAGGTAAAACACTTATTAAAGATCAAATTGTAAGAGAGTCTTTTATATTAAATCCTCAGGATGATTTTAGAGTATTAGAATTTCAGTTTGAAATGGTAGGTAGAACCTCAGCAATTAGAGAGTTCTCATCTATAACTGGTAAAACATATAAAGAATTATGTAGTGCTGGTAGTAAACTGAAAACAGATGTTCTAAATAGATGTCATGAATATGCTAAGGAAAGGGTTAAACACCCTGTAGATATTGTAAGTAAACCTATGACTGTAAATCAAATGCGTGAGCAAATAGACATGTATATGAATTTACATAAAGGAGCTAAGACAATAATAACACTGGATCATACAATGCTTGTGAAGAGAGCACCATATCAAAATAGTAGTTTAGATATGTTATTTGAATTAGGTGAGTTCTTTACACAAACCAAACGTGAGTATCCATGCTTGTTTGTAGTTATATCACAACTTAATAGGAACATTGACAATCCGGACAGGAGTGTTGATGGTAAGTATGGTAACTATGTACTTGAGTCAGATATATTTGGCTCAGATGCAATGTTACAACATGCTGATACACTAATAGGTATTAATAGACCTGCTAAACAAAAGATCAGATACTATGGACCTGATAGGTATATCATAGAAGATGATAGGACGCTTGTATTGCATTTCTTAAAAGCAAGAAACGGTGATGCAAGGATGAGCTTTTTTAAAGCTAAGTTTGAGCAAATGGAAATTGCTGAAATGGCAACACCAGAACAACAGCCTAGGAGATAGTAGAATATTTTTTTACTAACATTTTGCTCCCGAGCTGTAAGTTGCACATATTTTAATAATTATGATAAGTACTAAAAATAGAAATTATATGAAACCGGAAGAAAGGAAAGCTAAAGTTAAAGAATTATACAAAACTCATGAACAATACTTTGAGGATAATAATTTAGCTGATGCACTATATATACCTAAGATGGCTTATAGGCCACCTGGTAAGGATGAACTGCATGTTAGTTTCTTTCCCAGTGAATTAGAGAAAGAAAAAGATGTGTATACTGAATTTGTAAGTATTGATTATGAATCAGAAGACCCAAAAAGAACTTTGTATCTACATAAACATAATAAACACTGGCGTGAAGAATATGAACTTGTAGAAAGCAAATCTGGATATCAAAGACATTTGATACCAGTAAGTGAACTTGTTGTGATCAGAGATATCACAGATAATGCAGCAAAAGTTATAGAAGACTTTGCTAATTTACCTGACCCAGATAATAAGAAAGATCCAACAGTCAAAGATGTGCTAAGTCAGATCAATGACTCACTACAGACAATTAATAAAACAATGTATCACATATTAAATAAAATGAATTAAATGGCACAATCTGTATTAATTATTGCTGACTCAGGAACAGGTAAATCAACTAGTATGAGAAACCTGGATCCTAAGTCAACTGTTATAATCAACATTGCTAACAAGCCTTTACCATTTAAAGGTTGGAAAAGCAAGTATACAACAATGAATAAAGATAACCCAAAAGGTAATCTTGTAGCTGTTTCATCTGCTGCTGGAATAGGCAAGGCAATGAAACATGTAAATGATAATATGCCACACATCAAAACACTAGTTGTTGATGATTGGCAATATATGAGTTCTTTTGAATACTTTGATAGAGCTACAGAGAAAGGCTATGATAAGTTCACTCAAATAGCGGCTAACCTTGCACAAATTGCAAAGATGCCAAAAGATATGAGAGAAGATCTTGTCATATATTTCTTGACTCACTCAGAGGATTCAACAGATATTAATGGTAACCGTAGAGTAAAAGCAAAAACTGTTGGTAAGATGATAGATAATACTCTTACTCTAGAAGGTTTATTCAGCATTGTCCTATTTGGGAAAGTGGTGAAGGATGATAACGGTGTATTCCACTATGGTTTTGATACTCAGAACAATGGAGAGAATACTTGTAAGTCTCCTATGGGTATGTTTGATGATTCATTCATACCAAATGATCTTGCATACGTGAATGAATGCATAGATAAGTATAATAATTAATTAATTAAAATTTAGAAAGTATGTTAAGTACAAAAGACATGTCTGCCGGTAGTGGCAGAGTTAAGCCTGTAATGGGCGCAGGTAACAATGTAATTAAGATTAACTCAATTACCTTTGATGTTACTCCATATGATTCTGATGCATATAATATTGTATTGCATGTAGAAGGTAAACCAGAAGAAGGTGATTTTCAAGGTTTCTTAAAGGATGTAAATAAGCCTGACGGAGAAAGATATGAAGGTCAAGTTGGTAGAATTAGATTCTCTCCATATCCATATAAGGATACTACATTACCTAGTGGTGTAGAAATCAGTAGAGATAATGAAGTTCTAAAAGCTATGATATTCTTAAGTGAAGTTGTCAACAAGAGAGATGCTCTTGATGAGATTGAGGCTAATACTATTGAAGACTTTATGGTAGAGTGTAATAAGTTATTCTCTAACAGTGAGTACTTCAACGCATGTATTGGTGGTAGAGAATGGGAAAATAAAGATGGTTATGTTAACCTAGATTTATTCTTACCACGTTTATCTAAAGATGGTGTACCATTAGAAGCACTAGAAAAAGATGGTGCAAGATTACTAAAATATAATGAAAGTGATCATCTTAGAAGAATACAGAAGAAAGAAGGTAGTACACAAACAAAAAGTTTTGAACCAGCTACAACAGTTAATGCTGGTGATGACTTTGATTTATAATTAATTTTAGGGTGTAGACGCATGTAAGTCCAGATATGGCAGTATCTGCTTAATAAGCCAGAACACAGTTGCGTGATGCAGAGCTTGCCCTTAAATTATTAATTATGTTAAATACAAAAAACCTTGTCTCAAGTGAATCAAGTGTACCTAGTTATTGGGTATTTCATCACTATTTAAACTTACCTGAACAATTATCTGGACAAGATATAAAGATCAAATCTATATTTAATCCTGGTGAAAGAACACCATCTATGTGTATATATGTAGATAAGAGTATTATGCAATATAAGTATAAGGACTTTTCTACAGGTAAATACGGTAGTAAAATAGATTTGGTAAAAGAATTATTCAATTTAGATTATTCACAGGCAGTTAATAAAATAGTTGAAGACTATAATAAATATGCTAAAGCAGGAATAAAGAAAACAAACTTTAAGATTGCAGCAAAATGGGAAATTGATTTTGTAAAAACAAGAGATTGGTTTGAACATGATGCTGAGTACTGGCTAGCATATAATATTGGTAGTACATTATTAAATGAATATAATGTAAAACCTATTGAGTACTACAACATGGTTAAAGAAGATGATGGAGAAGTTAAATCTCTATCTATAGAAGGTAAGAACATGTATGGTTACTTTGATAAAGATGGTAATATCTATAAGATATATCAACCATTTTCAAAGAAACATAAGTTCCACAAAGTGAAACCTTATTTACAAGGCTATGATCAACTTAAGTTTGATAAGCCTTATCTTATCATATGTTCATCACTAAAAGATGCTATGTGTCTCAGGAGTTTTAACTACAAAAAAATAGAAGTTATTGCTCCAGATAGTGAAAATACAATGATAAAACCGTATATTGTGCAAAATTTGAAGAAGAAGTATAAGAAAATTATAACTTTATTTGACAATGATGAAGCAGGCAAAAAGGCTATACATAAATATAAAGAGATGTATAATCTAGATGGCTGTTCACTGAATAACTGTAAAGATATATCAGATGCTGTAAAGCAACACACTGCGTCAAAAGTAAATAATAGCCTTAAAACTCTTCTAATTAACACTATAAAACTTTAACTATGAAATGGTTTATACCAGGCAATGTACCAAGTAGTAAAAACGGAAGACGTTGGACAGGAAAATATTTTATTGCAAGTAAAACTGTAATGAACTATAGAAAAAATACAAAAGAATATTTTGCATCTTATGCGCCACTCTTTAAGAAAGAATTGGAAAAGCATGAGCTACCTGTAAAAATAGCCTTCACTTTTATCAGAGGTACTAGACATAAGTTTGATTATATAAATCCTGCACAGACAATACAGGATGATATGGTTAAACATGGATGGATTGAAGATGATGATATGAAACATCTAATACCCGTATTTCCAGAATATAGGTATGATAAAAACAATCCAGGAGTATTTATTGAAATATTAAAAGAAGAAGAAAATGTGGAGAACACACAAACAAGAAACGGAAGATCTGCAAAAAGCAGGGATACTAATAAAACTAAGAGACCGCGGAATAAGTAAGGTCCATATAAACTTCTCAGGATCAGGAGATTCAGGAGATATAGATGATGTTGAAGTAGAAGACATGTTTGGCCAATCTTGTTGGCACAGTAACTTTGACTCAACAACACTCACAGAAGAAGAATCTACACTTGTAACAGATTTATTTTTTGATCAAATTGACACTGAAGCATGTAGGCATGGTGATTGGGTAAATAATGAAGGTGGTTATGGTAGGTTTACTGTTTGTACTGATACAGCACAATTTGAGATGGACTACAATCAACGCACAGTTATAAATGCATTTTACAATGGACCCAGTATCTACTCATAAGTGCGTAATATGTGAAAATGATTATGAAGGAATGGGTCACAATGCTGCACCTCTTATGGAAGGCAGATGTTGTACTACATGCAACTATAAAGTTGTTATTCCTCATAGGATTAACATGTCACAACTCCCTAATATATATAATTAATGGCACACCCTATACTGCACAGCAAAAGTTCTTGCAGGAAATGGGGCGGTAAAGTAGAAGATTATCAAAAGATTCATGATTGGTTTGATGAAACAAAGCAATGGTTGGGTCACTCTAATCATAGAGCTTTCCGTCACCACTCTGAAGGAATATTTGAATGTGAAAAAATATTTGGTAAGAGTTTTACAAATTCAGATGGTAAAACAGTATACACAAGATATGTTGGAGAACAGCATGTTAAAGAAGATTGTAATAATTACATACCTTCGGCTAAAGAATGGCTCAGTTGTCTTATATCAGGCAACAGACCAGATTGGATGAAAAAAACGTTGAAAATTAATGATTAAAATGAATATACAAGAATTAGATAATACTTTACAAATGCTGAAAAGCACAGAAGAAGACTTTAATATTGCAGTTTCTAATATTAAGAACCTTGATTTGGATCCTGTCTATATATTATTATTAGGCAAAGAACTAGTAACAACTCAAAGAGAAAATTATATAAAAGAATTTCCTCATATTAATTGGCCTCAGGCTGATGAGTTTACTTATAAAGCTTTGTATAATATGTTGAGAGAAAAGGATAAAAATGCACAAGATGTATTTACACACTTTCTCACAAGGACACTAAGTGAAAATGTGTTGAAGATAAACTCATTTGAATTTATAGAGAATTTTAAAATAAAAGTTAAATGGTAAAAGATCAAGTATCAAAAGCCACTAAAACATTAATACTAGAGGAGCCCTTTTACGGGCTCTTTTTAGTTGGATTAAATAAAGTATACATAAAAAATATACCTACAGCAGGTGTAAGTAAACACGGTATAGGTGTACAACTTGCTATAAATCCAGATTATTTTAGTGAACTTAATGAAGATAAGAGAAAAGGATTGATTAAGCATGAGATATTGCATATATCCTTTGGTCACCTTATACTGCGTGACTCATATAGAGATAAGAAGTTATTTAATATAGCTGCAGATCTGGAAATAAATCAATATATATCAGCTTCATGCTTACCAGATGGTGGTTTAGTACTAAGTATGTTCCCAGAGTTAAACTTAGAGGAAAGAAAAGGTACTAAATATTATTATGATAAGCTTGAACAAGCACAAAAAGACGGCAGTTCTCCAAGTTTAGATAAGTTACTTGGTGAAATGAATGGTGAAAGCCAATACTGTCATAAGTGTTGGGATGAGTTTGATGAATTACCAGACTCAGAAAAGAAACTTATAGAAAAACAAATTGAACATCAGATCAAGGAGGTTGCACAGCAAACAGAAAGAAGGAGAGGAAATATTCCAGGAGAACTTTATGAATTAATCCAAAGATTATTGCATGTGCCTCCTCCAAAGTTTGATTGGAAAGGTTATTTAAAAAGATTTGTAGGTAGATCTAGTGTTGTATATACTAAAAAGTTAAGACGTAAATACAATAAAAGATATAGTGAAAATCCTGGCCTTAAAATCAAAACTAAAAATCATGTTTGTGTTGGTGTAGATACATCTGGCTCAGTTTCAACAGAAGAGTTGAAGGAGTTTATGAATGAAATACATCACATGCACAAAACAGGTCATAAGATTACAATAGTTCAATGTGACACACAAATAAATTCCGTTGAAGACTACAATCCTAAGAAAGATTGGGGTATAAAAGGAAGAGGTGGTACAGATTTTCAGCCTGTAGTAGACCACTATAATCAAAAACACTACACGGCACTTATATATTTAACAGATGGTGAAGCTGGTATTCCAGAGAACTGTCCTAAGAACACATTATGGGTTCATAGCAGTAGCTGTAGTATCAATGAAGAATTACCAGGACTTAAAATACAATTAAATTAAAATAAAATGGCAGAAGTAAATTTAAATATTGATGAATTAAAAGGGTTTGTAAATCATATAATTACAAACAATAGATACTTAAAAAAGCAAGGAAAGAACCCTGTATCAGTAGAGATATTAGGTGAGTCTGGTATTGGTAAAACCTCTACAGTGATAGAATTGGCACAGGATAATGATCTTGACTTTGTTAAACTAAATCTATCACAGATAGAAGAGATAGGTGACCTTGTAGGTTTTCCTGTACGTCAGTTTCAAATGTATAAAGAGAAACAAATACCAGTAAATACTAATAGTGATAGTATTAATATGGTAACAGCTACTCAAAGAGCAGGTGGTGCTAGCCTTGCTAATCTCAATACACAAACTGTAACTAAAAAAGTAGGAATGTGGGTTGATGAGCTTGCTGTACAAGAATATCTTAAGCAAGGATATAAAATGACAGGCAAGAACAGGATGTCATATTGTGCACCAGAGTGGATTGCTGATAAGAAGAAGGGTGGTATATTACTACTTGATGATTGGAACCGTGCTGATATGAGATTTATACAAGCAGTGATGGAGTTGGTTGATAGACAACAATATATATCATGGACTCTTCCAGATGATTGGCATATTATATTAACAGCAAATCCAGATAATGGAGACTATATGGTTAATAGTGTTGACTCAGCACAAAAGACTAGATATATTACTGCTAATCTTAAATATGATGTTAATGTATGGGCTAGATGGGCAGAAGAAGCAGGAATTGATACAAGATGTATTAACTTTCTACTACTACACCCAGAGTTAGTAACACAAGAGACTAATGCAAGATCTATAACTACATTCTTTAACTCTATATCAAGCTTTGAAAAGTTTGAAGATAGTCTATCACTGATTCAATTGATTGGTGAAGGTAGTGTAGGAGATGCATTTGCCTCAATGTTTACTACATTTATTAATAATAAATTAGATAAGCTTGTAACACCAATGGATCTATTGACTCATGATAACCAAGATTATATACTTGGTGAGTTAAAAGGGTGTATTGGAGATGGAGATGCTTATCGTGCAGACATTGCATCAACACTGGCAACAAGATTTGCTAACTATGCTGTAGTATATTCTAAGGAAAATACTATTACACAAAAGATAAATGATAGAGTAGAAATACTATGTACAGGTGATTACTTTACTGATGACCTAAAGTATTTGATTGTTAGAACTATCTATAATGGTAATAAAAAGAAGTATAGTAAGCTTATGATGAAACCAGAAATTATTAAAATGACTATGAAATAATGGCAAAATACATATTTAAAACTGTCTCACAAGATGTTTTAGATACCTATAATATAGCGGACACTAGTAAAATACATCTAGTGTCTGCATATGGTGGGTATCAACCCGTCTATTTGTTGCAAAATCCAACATTAAGAGCAGAATTACATTATAAAATTACAAAACCTGTATCAGATACATTAACTGGTAAAGGATATAAAAAAGCATTTGTTGTTCCAAACTGTCCCATGCCAATGGACAGACTTAAGTCTTGTCTAAAAGAGCATAAAATAACAGTAACTACAGATTTAGATGTAGCAGATGTTATTATTACACATGATAAAATAGAAGATAACTTTGAAAATGGTAATAATATCAGTACAAAAGTTTTGCTAGCAAAATTATGGAACTACTATGCAGTGCATACAAGTCATACTAATCTTGAAGAATCTTTATTGTATCAATATGATAAGGACTCAGATAAATTTGGTCAACACTGGCATTTAGATGATGATGATAAGGATAGTATATATGATATGGATTATATTACAGGCCTTGCATTAGAGCTTGCATTTAAGATAGATGCAGGAATGGATACTGTGTCAGTAAGTGTTGCTATGAATGAATCAGCAACAAAACAAGTACTAACTCAAGAAATGCTCTCTATGTTGATGGCTCAACTAGACGGCAGTGATGAAGATAAGGAATTAGCATATAAGATACTTCCTACAATTGATCATAAAACAAATTATCATTTATTGTGGAAATTAGCACAAACACATGGTTATGACTTGAGTTACACATCAAGAAATAAAGACTTGCAATATTGGTACAATAAATCTGACATGGAGACATTTTATGATTTTAGTGCAGAACAAATGATTATTTGGTTACAAGAGAAAAATTTATTAAATTCAATAAATTTCAGATACTTAGAACCTATATGTAGAGAACAGATTACTATTCAAAATAGAGATCTGTATGTATTTAATGTAAAAGTTAAACCTGAATATCAAAAATTTTTAAAAAATGAATAAAGCATACTTATTAGATATAGAGTGCAATGATGCTGGAGATAAACTAAGTGGTAAAGTAAATAACGTTGGTTATTGGATTGGAAACAAAACACACTGGTCACAAAAGACTTCAGACTTTGTAACTCTAGATATTGTAAAAGAGCCTGAGGATATAGAAATCCAAGGCAAAAAATTATATAGATTTCCAAAGTTATCTTTACCTAGAATGAAGGTAGATACCTTGAAGGAAAAATACAATGTAAAAGTTGTAAGAGACCCGGATAAAGCAGACTATTCTATTGTATCTAACAAATTTTTAGAATCATTATTAGACACGTCTTGGTATAATTATCATACCGTAGACCATCTTGCAGATTTTATAAGTGTTGTAGAGCAATATCCTAAAATAGCTGACCAACAGTTTGTTGATAATATAAAGTCCCTGTATGAAAAGTTAAATGCAAATGATAGAATTTGTATTAAAACTGGATACTATTATGGTGGGACTAGAGATTATGACAAACTCAGACAGCAATGGGATAAAGTAAAAAGAGAAGCTAGCAGTGATCTTGGTAATTCTAGTAGTGTTATATTAGAAAACAGAAATGTTAATCACTGGAATAATGTGAGAAAGCATAATTTAGTTTTAGATAAATGCCTTAATAAAATTTGTAATGAAGATGCTCATGTTATAACAGAAGATGAGGTAGATACTACAATGCAAATGTTGAGATCTTCTGATAGTGCTGCTAAAGCAATGGCATTAGAAATGCTAGCTAATTGTAATATAGAGAAATGTTTAGATAAAGTGGCATATATGTATATATTTACATGGGATAATATTAGATATGCAGATAATTGGAATACAGTTAATGTAAAAGCATTAAGAGAAAGAATGCATAACTTTGATCCTAGAAATACAAATCCACATCAAATTCATGTCTACAATGATCTAGTTGCAGAGCTTGCATTAGAAGATTCATTAACAGAATGGGTATGGTTGAAAATCAGAAATAATATTCATAGTAAAGTTCTTGTAAGTACGGGTATTGGTATACCACGTGAAGAGAGAAGTTCTAAGTCATTTGTATTTAATATACCTATTGAGTCAATTAAATTAAATCACGGCTTTGACAGTGCAGTCAAGAAGCCGGTATCTGGTGAGGAAATTATAGAAGAATTAACTAAGCCAGATGGATTTGATGACCTACCTTTCTGAGATGGAAAAACTATTTAATAAACAGGAGATAATAGATGAGATTATTAAATTAAAAATGAGAAAAGTTCAGACTCAGGAGATTAAAGAAAGAATACAAAAATTACAACAAAAACTTTCAGATTATGACTGATAATGATATCAAATATAGACAAGGAAGAAGTAAGCAACAGTATATAAGTAATGCAAAAGGTGCATTTTTTAGTATGGTAGGCTGCTTCATATTATTAATTTTAATGATTATAAAACAATGATAGATAAAGTAAAAGAAGAAGAATTCTTTAAGAAGGACTTTAACTTTAGTTATTCATCATTAAACAGGTTACTATTCTCACCGGCTTTATTTTATAAAGATTATATCTTACAAGAAAAAGAAGTGAGGATGGATAAGCATCTTATAGAAGGTAGTGTTATACACTGCCTTTTATTTGAACCTGATAAGTTAGAAGAAAAGTTTAAAATAGCACCTGGGAAAACTCCTAGTGATAGTGTTAAGAAAGTACTGCATAATATGCTGCAGTACACTGATTCAAAAAAGCTTGATAAAGTAGAAGACTTTGTGATATTAGATTCTCTTAAAGAGATTAACCTGTATCAAAGCCTCAAGAAAGATGAGCAAAGACTTGCAAAGATAAGAACGCAGGATAATGCAGACTATTGGCATTTTATAATAAATGATATTAAGAATGTTATTGATGTTGATACATTAAACAAATGTAAAGATAGAGTAGAGCTGCTTAATGCTAATGATGAGGTTAAAGAAGCCTTAACAAAAAAGCAATCAGACTTTGAATTAGATCCAATCCAAACACATGCAGAAGCTTATTTAAAATGTGAGCTTAAAGATTATGATTTTGGATTACACGGCTATGTTGACTTTTATGAAATTAATGATGACACAAAAGAAGTTACTATATATGACCTTAAAACTACGTCAAAAAGTATAACAGATTTTGCTGACACAGTAGAGTACTATAATTACTGGTTACAGGCTGCAGTTTATTCTAAGTTAGTATATGAAAATCTACCAGAAGACAAGCAAGAATACATAATAAGATTTAGATTTATAGTAATTGATTCATATGATCAAATCTATATATTTAATGTATCTATTGATTCTATGACAAGCTGGATGGATGATTTATTTAACGCTTTAGAGGCTGCAAAACACCATTTTAGTACTAAAAACTTTAGTTTACCCTATGAATTCTTAGTAAGAAGGGTTAACTTATAGTATGGATGCTGTATATACAGATTATTTTCAGAAGAGCAAAGTATTCTTATATCCACTACTAAAACTCAAGAAAGGATTAGACTTTGTACCCGTAGAAACATATGTATCTTGGGATGGTGTTTATGAAACATCAGACTATAAATTTATATGTGTCTATAAGTCTAAGTTTGATGAAGAGTTTATTGCATTTCAACTCAAATATCTTAATTACTATAAAGATATATCTCACTATGATATTGGTGATGAACAAATAATTGTATTTGATATGAGTGATCATACTCATGACTATGATAGATTCCTTGAGGGAAGATATTCAGCCATGAGTATGAATGCAAAAATAACAATTCTTGATTTCTTTGGAGGGCAAGGTAGAATATCCATGTGGATAAAAGCTTTCTTAAGTCCAGAAGAAGCACTACATAAAAGATATGCAGCATATTTTGATGTTGACATTGAAACTATTGCAGATGTATATGAGCTATGTAGTGTACCGGATTTGATAAAAGAAACCTTATATTGTTCCTACCCTATAGAAAAAGATTTGGAAAACTCACAAAAATCATTATCTTTGGAGAAATAAATTTAAATTATGAGTATAGGAAAAAATATGATGCTTGTAACTTCAGCCTTTAGAGGGGCTAAAAGTTTTAATCTGATTCCTGTGAGCAAAGAAGCTCCGTATATTGAAGCAATGTTTGACCCATCAAGTGGTATATTGGCATGTATTGGTACTAATAGTAAACAATCATTCCATATGGTACCAAGATTAAATGATGAAGGTCAACCTATGAGATTAAAAGTACCTAATAAACAAACAGGTAAAACAGTAAAAGAACAAAGAATAAGTCAAGAAACTTATTCTGAGTATTACATTAGTGAAAAATCTGATATTGAAAGTTTCATTAATATTTTTGCTATTAATGCTGACACGTTTGATTACAAACAATACACGGATGTAGAGGTCAAGGATACAAAAGTATCTAAGATCATTACAGAGGTGTAGAATTAATCTTTGTTTTTTATTCATTGAAAGGGATGTGAGAGCATCCCTTTTTTTAACTAACATATAACATGAACCATTGGGTAATGGACTATGAGACACTATCTAATTGTTTTGTAGCTGTATTTAAACATTATAAGTCTGAAGAGACAAAAGTGTTTGTAGTACATGAATTACAAGATGACAGAGAAAGTTTCATAGACTTTTTGAAAAACAATATAAATAAAAGAGAGTGGCACATATCATTTAATGGACTTGCCTTTGATGCACAGGTCACTCATTATATACTAGACAATCATCAAGATTTTGTTTTTGGTAAACCAGAAGATGCTGCTAGAGCTGTATATAGATATGCACAGAAAACAATAACTGCTGCTAACAACAAACAGTTCTCTGAGTATCCATTATGGAAAATGGTTATTGGTCAAATAGACATATTTAAAATGCACCATTGGGATAATCCAGCTAAACGTTCTGGACTAAAATGGATACAGTACAGTATGGATTGGCAAAACATTCTTGATATGCCATTGTCTCATGAGACAGAAATTATGTCTCAGGAACAAATAGATACAATCATAGAGTATTGTGTTAATGATGTTGAGTCAACTAAAGAAATA
>CEPN01035516.1_pt1 | contig 20114 bp, 13 predicted proteins | sample 530391 | NCBI WGS metagenome assembly CEPN01 (sample SAMEA2620027, study PRJEB7988) | marine metagenome | isolation source: saline water (ENVO:00002010), including
GAGTGGAGTAAAGACTAGATTCATTGAAGGAATTGCAACGGTAACCCCAGGAGTGACAGTATAGTGGCCAATTACGAAGTAAGCACTACTAACTTTGACGTTACTCAGAACGTTGCCAATGATTATAGTATTGGTCTAAATTATGAAGCGCCATCAAAAGGTATTCAATATCAGAATTTAATTCTGGATGATTTATCTTCTCAATTTGATGGAGCACAAACCGTATTCCAATTAACAGTTGATGGAGAATCATATACTCCACTAAATGATCAGCAATTGATTGTTTCAGTTGACAATACAATTCTTCAACCTGGCGTGGGGTATACGGTATCAAATAATGAGATCACATTTGCTACTGCTCCCGCGAGCACAGCAACACCATTTTTCGGAATTGCACTTGCTAATACAGCAGATCTGACAAGAACGATTAATTTCGTTGTAGATAATGGTTCAAGACCCATGACTACTGGTAACAAGGGTTATCTGACTATCGATGTTTCGGGTCAGATTATGTCATGGACTTTGCTTGCAGATGCTGATGGTACATTAGAAGTTGATATTAGAAAATGTACTTTTGATGACTATCCTAATGTAACATCTATTTGTGGCGGTAATTTACCAGAACTTAATGCTACAAATAAAAATAGTGACACCAATTTAACGGGATGGAATAAATCCCTAAATGCTGGAGAGATCCTCCAATTTGAAGTCATAAATACTACAGTATCACTCAGTAATTTTGCTATCTCTTTGAAAGTAAAATTATAAATATAAACAGATAAAACAAAACTCCTTGGAGGAACACTTTAAATGGCACTTTTAGTACCTAATATTGGTGAGGTCGAGTCACTTCGATATCTTCTTAACTCGACTCATCAAATCCCTAGAAATTTAATTCTGAAGCTTTTTACTTCAAACACAACTCCTGCTGAAGGTGATGTTCCTTCAGCAACTGCATACTATGAACCATATCGTGATGGTAACACCAACCAGTATGGTCAGTCTGTAAATACTGGTTATCCTGTTGCTATCAACAACAGAACTGAAGCAAACCAGAACTACACTTCTGCATATGGCATTCTTCTGAATGGTAACCGTTGGGCTATCACCACTGCTGGTGATCCTGTTGCTTCTGCTACAGGTACAGGTGCTCAAGGTGAGTACACCATGACTGTTGCAAACACAACTGGAACAATTAGCGTAGGAAACCTCGTCTCTGGTACTGGCGTTGGTTCGGGTGCCAAAGTTTCTAGAGTTTCTGGCAACCTCGTTGTTCTCACCGTTGAGAACTCTGGTGCTGTTTCTGGAACAGTTAACTTCACTGGTGGAGTAACTACTGCTACATATCCTGAGCAAGAGTTCACTTTTGCTGGTGCTGCTGGTAACGTTTATGGTTACTACCTGGCTCGTGCCAACAACATGCCTCTTTCCATTCATGGTGTTGTTGACGCTGCTGCTGCTTCTGCTGGAACTGCCCTTACTAAAGGTGATGCTTCCAACCAGTGTACTGGTGTTGTCGGACAATCCAAGATTCTGCTTCCTAACGTTGCTGGTGTCATGGATGACATCACAGTCGGCATGGTAGTTGGTTCTAACAACGGTGTTCCTGCAGGAACAGAGATCATCGGTATCGACTATGCTACTAGAGAGATCTATCTCAGTGCTGCTCTGACTGATAACATTCAGGTTGCTACCGACCCTGCAATTCAACTGTCCTTCAGTAAAGTTACTGCTACTGGACACCAACTGCAAGTCGGTGATGTAATCTACATCGCTCAAGGTACAACCAACTCTGGTACAACCGCTGGTACTTACACCGTATTTGAAGTACCCGATGCTAACACTTTCCACACTACACCTGCTCTCGATGGTACTGGTGACCTGAGTCTCTACAGCAGCATCATGTTCGCTGAAAGATTCACAAATGGTCCATACCCCATTCAGAACAACGGTGACCAAATCAAGATCACTCTGAACGTCAGCCTCGACTGATATATACTATACATCTTGTTCGTTATGCTTTTTTGTGGGGGGATTTTGCATCCCCCCTTTTAATGACAGGGAGTATTAATGAATACATTCGTCTACGATTCATCACCGTCAAATATTAATACCTTTACGACGCAGGACTTTGGAAGCATCGGTGATGCTCCAACGGTTACTGCTGACTATGAGATTGCGCGTGATGATATTACCGTAGCCGAAGGACAGGATCTTATTGTAGATAATGATCTGATCCTATTCGTAGAGTCAACTGCTGATTATGATGAAATTAATTTCACTGAGACTACATATCCATTCGGGAAGATTACTGTCGGTGGCGGCGAAAGTGCCTCCGCTACCGTAGTATTCATTTCCGTTCCAGAACCAATAAGACTCTACGAGAAAGCGATTGTCGTAAGAAAACAAGCGTGGACAGGTTCTGGTACATTATTTGAAATTTCTAATGGTCTAGAAAGAATTGCTGCGCCTTATATTGGCGGTTCTGGACCTCTGCGTGTATCTGGTAGCGCAACTGTATTGCGCTCTCCTGCACACAACGAATTCTCATTCAAAGCCTATGGCACTGCAGATTATGGCAATCTCGGTGCTGTAGGTTCTTCTGTTGATCTTGGACAGGTTGATCAAGAATTTACAACCGAGTCTGAATACGGAAGTATTGTTGTCGGTGATGAAGTAAGAGCATCTGGTAGCTTTAGATGGTCTAGCAACACCGTAACAAAATTAGAAAAAGATTGGACTAAGGTAGGATCTGGATCACTCTTCGGATTATCTGGTGCTGGCGTCGTAGTAGCACAGACCGATGAGACTACAGGTCTCTTTAAAGTATTTAATAGCACAATTCCAGATGCGTTCTCTAGAATCTATGATGGTTCTGGATCTCTCTTTACTATCTTCACAAATGCAGAGAGTAGAACGTTTATCTATAATTCAGAGGCAGTCTTAAGTCTCGATGTAGATCAAATTGATTATGGTGTTGGATTAGGCACCGTATCAGTTACAGAAGATTATGGACCTGTAGGCGGAAATAGCACAGGTGATACTGACTATGGTCAGATTGCTGTAAGTGATCTTGTTCCATATGGATCGTTTAGATTCTCTGGCGGTATAGACGAAGACTTCAGACCAGTTCTGAGAACGTTTGGTCATCAGTCCACTGGTGGATTTAAGGTATCAGGAACTTCTGCAGATCAACTTAATGAGCCTGCGACTCAGATTTATATTGTAACTGGTAACGAAGTTGATACCAGAACTAAGCATGTATTCACCTTAACTGGTGAAGATAAGACTCTCATTGCCAGAACATATCATGGCGAAGGTTCACTCTTCAGTATTGGTGATAAGGTAGAAAGAAAAACTTATAATTATAGTTCAAACGAGACCTTAGAAGGTCTTGCAGATATTGATAATGGTAACATTGGAACAACTCCAACAACTACATCTGACTATGGTCAGGTTGCAGGACAGTCTGGTGGAGATACTGATTATGGTGACCTCAGATTTGAAGATGGTAATAGGTTTGGAACACTTCACGTTAGTGGTGCTGCTATTACTGCTCCAGATGCACTCAATCTCGGAATTTACATTGCATCTATTGAAGAACAAGAATGGTCTGTGGATGGTAAGATCCGTAGAGATTCTCTGTTCTTCAGTGGTGCTGGATCACAAACAGCAGTATTCTCTGAAGTAGGTTCTGGTTCTCTGTTCAGTATAGTTGGTGGCATCGAAGCTGCTACCTTCTCATACACCAGTGAATCAATCACTCCACTGTCAGATCCAATTTCCTATGGGTCTATTGGAACTTCACCTACAGCAAACATCGATCATGGTATTGTAGGTGGCAATACAGTTGGTGATCAGGATTATGGCGAGACTGTACCTGTCACCACTCTCATTCCATTCGGAACTCTTAATATTGCTGGTGCTGGATCGGATAGAGCAATTCGTAGTATTGTTGGTGAAGGTTCACTATTTACTGCTGGAGGTCTTGTTGAGTCCAAGAGTAATACTGAGGCGGAAAGCACAGTACTCTTTACCTTCAACGGCGGTGGCGCTGAGAAGCAAGTAGATAATTATGTCGGAACTGGATCTCTATTCCATGTTGGCGATAAACTCGAAAGAGCTGCATACAGCTATAATGAGTCTGCAATTCTTGAAGTTGCAACTGAAAATGATTATGGATCAATTACTGCTACAGGAACATCTGTAGATTATGGTTCAGTCGGAACCAGTTATACCACAGAAACTGATAATGGTCTGATTATCGACTCTGAGAGAGTAGAACCTTATGGTCTCTTCAGAATTTATGGTGCTGCTGCTACGGTCGCATATCAGAGATTCCCATACACAGGTTATGCGAACGTCAGATTCACACATCAACCTCTGCCAACTGATACTAAATTCATCCCAGCATATGCTGGTAGCGGAGAATTTACGTTTGAGTGGAATAATAGTGAAGCATATTGTAAGGCAACTTACATTGGTCAGGGTAGACTCTTCAGTATTGGTGATAAGGTAGAAAGAAATACTTATAGTTATAATACTTCTTCGATAGCCCCACTTGGTTCCAACATTGATTACGGATCAATTGGCAACACTCCTGGTTCAACTCTTGATTATGGTGCTCCAGCTGGAACATCCACCAGCGCAGAGAATTATGGAGTTATCACTACACTTCCTGGTGATGAGCGTCCACTGGGTCAACTGTTTGAACTCGTCGGTGCTGCTGAATATGTATTCAAGCCAATTTTTGCTTGGAATCGTCCGAGTCCCCCAATCAAGGTATTCAACGATCAGCAAGATCCTGCAGACTTCAGATTCCGTCCTCATTGGAGAGGCGTTACTGTTGGTTCTCCAAAACTTCGCAACGCTCCAGACGGAGAGTTCAATACTTATGCAAGAACCAGACCTTTCATTGGCGAAGGTTCACTCTTCAGTATTGGCGACAAGGAAGAAAGAGCAACTTACAGATACAGCTCAACTTCTACAGTTACATTTGAACCTACTGAGGATTATGGAAGCATCACTTCCTCTCCAACAGCAACTGCAGATTATGGTTCTGTAGATCAAGTTGTAACAGGTGGAGAGGGAGATCTTGGCAGTATTGTCGTTGATGACAATCTCCAACCTCTTACTGGTCTATTCAGAATTTCTGGTGCTGCACCTAAGGTTCAGTTCGTTCGTGGACCTTATGTTGTCAAACCAGTTGCTCTTAGAATCTTTAATGAGCAGCAAGATCCTGCAGATTTCACTTTCCGTCCTCATTGGAGATCACGTCCTTACGAACAAGGAAAGCTTACTGGCGAAGCTGCAACTCCAAGAGCAAGAGATTTCGTTGGTTCTGGTTCACTCTTCCATATCGGTGATAGGGTCGAGAGAAATACTTACAGCTATAACACCTCCTCTGTATATGAATACAGTGAAATTGGTGATTATGGTGATCTTGGTGCAGTTACATTATCCGAAGATTATGGTTCAGTTGGTACTACCAATACTGCTGAACAAGATTATGGTAACCTCACTGCTACAGATTGGGTCTACCCATTCGGACTCTTTGCTGTCAGTGGTTCTGCATCGACCAAAGAAATCAATGTTTATGGTTACTATGGTGATGATAATGATCCAGGAACTTCTGGTTCGCTGTTTGCATTCAAGGGTGCTGCTGAGTCCATCACCAGCAATCCTCCTGAGAACACTGTTCTTTACACATTCGGTTCTGGATATTCTGCCCTTTCATTCAGCAAGGGTAACTACGATGGTTCTGGTTCACTCTTTAACATCGGTGACAGAGTTGAAAAAGCAGCATACAGCTATAATACTTCTTCCTCTATTGATGATGTTACAGCAGAAGGAGATTATGGATCGATTACAAATACTGCTGGAACAACCGTTGACTATGGTTCAGTAGATGGTGTAGTTGTTCCTCCAACTGTTGATCATGGTGATCTTATTACTGTACTTGGTGAAGGTGAACCATTTGGTCTCTTCAGAATTTCTGGTGCTGCCAGCGGTGTACAGGCAATCTTCAGCGAAGTTGGATCTGGTTCACTGTTTACCGCAATCGGAACTTCCGAGTGTGTCGGATTCAACCCACCAGAAGAAACCTTCCTCTTCGGATTCACTGGTGGTGCAGTTGAGAAACATGTCGAGAACTATGTTGGTTCTGGACTTATCAAGATTAAGGAAGAGACACCTCTCGCTCCCAATTCTCACATCAGGTTCCGTCCATGGTGGAGATCCTACGGAGAGATCAATGTATATGGTGAAGTTGATGAGATCTTCAAAGGTTCTTACATTGGTAACAAATCTAATGTCAGTCTCCATGTTTATACTCCAAATCCAGGTCAAGAGTGGAGATCTTACAGACCATCTCCTCGTTATGTCAACTCCATCTACGGCAAGATCGGTGGTTCTGCATTCGTCAACGGCGACGGTGAAACTCGCAAGATCAATGTTTATGGTTACTATGGTGATGACAGAGATCCTGGAACTTCTGGTTCGCTGTTCGGATTCGGTGGCGGTGCAGAGTCCAGATCTATTGCACTCGAAACAGACGAGTCAATAACACTCTTCACTGCTTCTGGCGAATCTCAATCTAAATGGAATCCTGCGTGGACATCACGTCCAGACGGATCACCAAGATTGTCTGGTACTCCAGAACTACAACTTAGATTTAACATCTTCACTAATCCTGAATTCGAGAAGTTCATCTTTAGTGGTACTCCAGATCTTAAGATCACTCTCAGTCATGTTGGATCTGGTTCACTGTTCAGTGTTGGTGGTGCAAGCGAGATTGTCGGATTCAATCCAACAACAGAAACTGCCCTGTTCACCTGGCATGGCAATACAATTGTTGGATTCTCTCTGCTCCACATTGGTTCTGGTTCATTCTCTGCATTTGGTGGTGCTGCAGAATCTACAACTGTCGAAGTTCCAGACAGCACAGTTCTCTTTATTCCATCAGGTTCTGCTGGTCAATCAACCACCAGAGACTTTATCGGAGAAGGTTCCACTTCACTCAATGGAAATCTGGTCGAGAGTCAAACTGATGTTTATGTTGGCGAAGGTTCACTCTTCAGTGCTGGTGGTGCCGCCGAAGTAGTTTCTGTTACCGAAGCAGAAAGCACAGTTCTCTTTACTGCTGCTGGCGGAGAAGACTATTCATTCACCAGATCTGCTGTTGCCGAAGGTGCCACAAACATTTATGGTATTGCAGACGAAGGATTTGCAAGACCTTACGCAGGCGAAGGTTCACTCTTCAGTATCGGTGGTGCTTCCGAATCTGCAACTGTCGCAGAAGAATCTACTGGACTCTTCACGTTTGAAGGTAATTCAGTACTTGAGATTAGCAAATCGTTCTCTGGTTCTGGATCAATCTTTGGTATCGGCGGTGCAGCAGAGGCAGTCGCTGTTGCTCCAGAAATCAAGAGTGAAACAAATCTGTACAGATTCAGTGGTATCGCTGCCGAGAAACAAAGCAGCAGATATATCTCTGAAGGTGTTACTGCTTTCGTATCTGGTTCCGCTGATATCATTGCTGCCAGAATTTACGAAGGCAAAGGTTCTCTGTTTGCTGTTGGCGGAGCTACAGAATCCACCACTTCCAATCCTCCAGAGAATACAGTTCTCTACACTGTCGAAGGTCGTGGTGTATTCAAGGTCACTTCCGATTATACTGGTTCTGGAACAGAATTTATCAGCGGTGCTGGTGATGTTACTAGATCTAGAGACTTTGTTGGATCTGGTTCACTCTTCAGTACAAATGGTGCTGCCGAGTCTACCACTATTGCCGTCGAAAGCATTCAACTCTTCTCTGCATCTGGAACTGCAGACGAAAGCTTTACGAAAGGTAATTATGATGGTAGTGGTTCTGCCACAGTTTCTGGTGAAGTATCAGACATCAAACTTACATATGGTAATCAAGTATTCGCATATGTCAGTACTTCGGGCGAACTTGATGAGAGACAAACTGATGCTTACGCTGGTTCAGGTTCCCTGTTTGGATACAACGGAGTCGCAGAATCTAGAACGATTGACATCGACACCGTTGAAGAATCTACTTCTGGTGAAGATGTTTCTACAAATCTCTTTACAGTTACTGGCAATAACCCAGGAAGCGTCACGAGAATTACGCAACCTGGAACCGCTAAGTTTAAACTAACAGGATCTTCCGTAAATGTTCTTATTCTCTTTAGCCCAATTAGAATCTTTAGCACGATAATATAATAATTCTTATAAATAAAAGAAGAAAAACTCCCGTTTAGGTAACGACATGACTACTCAAGTACAGTTTCGTAGAGGTACTACTCTACAACATGAAACTTTTACTGGCGCAGAAGGTGAAATCACCGTTGACACTGATAAGAATACTTTAGTTGTTCACGATGGTTCATTGGCTGGCGGTTATGAAGTTGCGTCTAAACGACTACTTATGGCAATGACCACTGCTATGGGCATCTGATGCTTTTTACCGTAAACATCATTAAGGATAATTAACTAAAAATGGCAAAAAAACTAGCACACAACTATTCATTCGATGCCTCAGAAAGGCAGGTCAGGATTGACGGTAATATTTCTCATGATAGACTTTTACTTATCACAAATATTACTGATAATGTAAATATCTATAATTTTGCAGACCCTACACTCAAAGCTACTGCTATTGAGTATGATGAATTTACCGAGGAGACTGTTATTACTCTGGCTCATGATACGAACCAGATGTCTGATAGTGATACATTGCAAATCTTTTATGAAAAAGATTATATTGCAATGGAACCTTCGGAAACATATGTTGACCCTGTTTCCAAGTTCCGTGTATCAACACCAGAAAACCTGATTGATACTGACTTTGAATATGGTCCTCAGGCATCTAAGTGGGAAACTCTACAGCTGATTAACCAGATTCCTTCGTTCTTCTCCAGTACTTCTGACACCACGATTCAACTTATTGAGAGTGTTGAGTCCACTCAAGATAACGAACTTATCACTGTAAAGACTGGTTTCGAGCATGGTCTTGCTAGTGGTACTCCTATTACAGTAACTGGTCTTACGTCTATTACTGCAGAAGGTACTTATCTTATTCAGTCAGTACCTAATACTACATCATTTACATACAAGGCAAGAGCCAGACAACTTAATTCAGCAAGATTAGAAGGTACATATACTTCTATTATTCCTGGTCAGTTCTTCCAAGGTTCTCAAATTACTGTTGATACCTCAGTTGGTATTACTAGTGATTATTTTGAAGTCGCTGTCACCGTTCTCAATACAATTGAAATCGATACTGGTTCTGTTGTAAGTGGTACTTGGGCTATCGGAAATTCTGTAAGTTCTGATGGTGGTGCTACAGGTATTCTTTCTAAGAGAGATGGGACAAAAATTTGGCTTAGAGATGTTGTAGGAACATTCTCCCCAGCAGATACTATTGTCATTACTGGTTCATCTGTCACATATACTGTCTCGTCAGCTGGTGGTGGTAAGAATGTATTCTTCCTCGATGACGTACAGCAACCATCATATAATCTGAGAAAGAAGGCAATTTATGACTTCGATCTCTCAAGTGCGACTTTAACTGGTCATACATTTAAGTTCTCAGAAACTGTAGATGGTATCTTCGGTCCTGACGGATATGCCGCTGGTGATCCTAATGATACTGGTGACGCAGGTACTGAGTACGTTACATTCGTCAAGATGACTGGAACTCCTGGATCAGCAGGTGCTTATCTGAGAATTTATACTACAAATGCAACACCAGACTTGAATTACTATTGCAGTAATCACTCTGGAATGGGTGGCGCATCTCCTTCCGTTTATGTTACAGACACTAAAGTTCTTCTGAGAACTGTTGCTGAGCATGGTTTTGCTGATGACACCAACTTCTACTTCGTTAACTCAATTTCACCAAAAGCTCTTGATGTTGTTGATTCAGCAGCAACTGCTCCTGATGGAAGACCTTATGTTGATCATGTTGACAGTCTGAGTATCAGTGCATCTCCTGATCAAGATGAAACAATTCCATATGATAACGAGTCTACCTATACTCTGAAATTCTCTGAATCCGCAGTTAATTATTCTGCAGACACAATTACATATGAGAATCATGGTTTGCAAAATGGTTACGCACTACTTTATTATCCTGCACCTGGAGACACTCCAATTGGCGGTTTGAGTAGAATGTGTGTATATTATGCAGAAAGAATTGATGCAAATAACTTCAAACTTCATGACTCTCAGAGAGTTAATATTCTGAAGAACCTTTCTGCTGGTGGAACATGGACTTTTGGTAACCACAACTTAGGTCTTTGCTACAATACTCGTAGAGAGTATAAGAGTTGGGGTGATGAGTACATGTACTACTACACCTACTACTGGTCTAACCGTGGAACTTACTCGGGACATGATTTCTCAAGTAACACTGCTCCATATAATTCTACATATGGTCTCGGAAACCAAGCATGGGACTTTGTTGCAGCGTTCTCAATCAGAAGACCTGGATTTGGTAACAGTGGTCATAATAGATATACCAATAACTATGAGTGGACGCAGAGATTCGGCACCAACTGGCAAACCTATGGATATAACCTGCAGACGCTCCCAATGGGAACAACTGCAATTTATCAAGGCGACTATGACTTCATCACCGACAACTACAATCATGGCGTAAACGGTGATAACACTGGTGGTTATAGCTATGGTTATACCTATGGTGGTTATAACAGAGTTAATGGTAGAAGTTACTGGACCAGCACCATCTGGGGCGACAACATGAACTCAGATCGCCTGAGAATCTACGGTAATGACTATTCATACTGGAGATATCAAGGTGACGCCGATGGATGGTGGGCAAGTAGAAGTGGATACCGTGATACTAATGACAGATATCATGGTGGTGTTAGTGAGGATGGTCGTACTAACATGTACTTTATGCTTTGTAAGCGTAATACAAGTACTAACGACTCGTTCTATGTTGAAGGTGGACACAGATTTAGTACTAATGACTTCGTAACACTGACAGTTAACTCTGGTCAAGGTATTCGCTATTATACAAATAGAACCACTGGAGTAAGTACCTATAACACTGGATCTCAATTCTATATTGAAGTTGTTGATGAGAACAGATTCAGACTTAAGACAAGCACTGGTTCATCTCCTGTAAGAATTGCTGCTGCTAATGGTGATTATTCTTTTGATGGTGTTGTAACTAACATCTTCAAGAACTCCTTCTATATTACCAACAACCAATTCTCTAACGGCGAATTGATTCTGGTAACAGAAGATGTTGGTGCTTCTCTGCCTCCTGAAATTGCCAATAACGGTTCATACTACTTCCGCGCTATTGACGGTAATAGATTCCAGCTTCTTACGAATGCTACTGACAGCAATGAGATTGATCTCTCAACTGGCGGTACTGGTTTGGTTACGTTTGAAAACGCTTCTGCATCCTTCGGTGCGGTTGACGGTTCATATACTACAACTAGAGCAATTGACGAGTTCACTCTTGAAATTACCCTACCATTCAAGATCTCTCCTGGTAAGAAACCATTTGATGCTGCCAATGATGTTGATGTTTCTAATGATCTGATTACTATTCCTAACCACTTCTTCTCAGCTGGTACTCGCGTAATTTATGATGCGAATGGCAATGCCGATGTTGGTGGTCTGACAACTAACACTGACTACTATATCATTGTTAAAGATAATAATGATGTTCAACTTGCTGCATCGCTTGCCGATGCTGTTGCTGCAGTCCCAACTCCTATCACAATCTCAGGAACCTCAACTGGTACGCACAGATTGATTACTGCTAACCTGTCTGGTCTTGTTACTGGTGCAGGTACAGTTGCTTGTACTAACCAGTCCAGAAAAATCATTGGTACTGATACTCAGTTCAAGCGTTACTTCAAGATTGGTGATGTTGTCACTCTTATTGACACAACTACATCACCAACTGGTACACTCCATGAGCGCAGAATTACTGCAATTAAGGATGACCAAGAAATGCTGGTTAACGAGGAAGTTACATTTACTGACTCTAACGCTAAGTACTTCATTCCTACCTTCATCTATGTACGTCCTGATGGATACTTCCTCCACAGACCATTTGATGGTGGTATGGAAATTGGTACTTCCAAGTCTCCTGACGGTCTCATCTGTCGTCAAACTCGTAAGTACTTCCGTTATCAGTCAGGTAAAGGTATCCAGACCTCATTCGCTATCAACTTCATTCCACAGAACCAGATTGTTCTACTTTCCTACACCCCACAAGGTACTCCAGGAACTTATACATTCAGTGGTACTGCTGGAGAATTTGAAGCAACTGTTAGTGAAGGAACTGCCAACCTCGCAGCTGGCATGGAAGTCGTATCAGGAACTGGTCTTGCATCAACCTGTGTGATCAACACAATTATTGATGCTAATACAGTAGAATTGTCTTCTGCTCTGACACAGACAATTACGAATGAATCAGTTGTATTGGATGTTGCTAAGTATTCTACAATCAAGGCTCAAAGACCTCATAACGTTGAAGTCGGAACAATCATTACTATTACTCAATCTGACGTTGAGCAATATAATGGAGACTTCGCTGTTTCTGAGATCATTAATGACTTTGAGTTCAGAATCCAAGTTAAGGATCTTCCTAACAACGTTTCTGCATCTGGTGGATTCCCACAATTCGGTGTTAAGAACTGGATTAACTCTGCTGTTCGTGCTGGTATGTTCGACTTCCAGAACGGATTCTTCTTCGAGTATGATGGCGACACTCTGAATTGTGTAAGAAGATCTTCAGTCCAACAGTTAACTGGTACTCTCTCAGTAACACTGAATAGTTCAGTGGTTGAAGGTACTGAAACTCTGTTTACATCACAACTTGCAGAAGGCGATAACATTGTTATTCGTGGTATGACACATAGAGTTGTCAAGATCAGAAACAACAATGAATTGGTTATGCAACCTGCATATCGTGGTGTTACTAACACTAACGTTATCGGTACTAAGACTGTTGATGTTAGAACAGGTCAGGCAAACTGGAACATTGATAAGTGTGATGGTAATGGAGTCTCAGGATTCGTCCTTGACATCAACAGAATCCAGATGTGCTACATGGATTACTCCTGGTACGGTGCTGGTAAGATCCGTTATGGATTCAAGGATCAGAACGGTCACGTCAAGTACGTCCACGAATACAAGCACAACAACCGCTTACGCGAATCGTACTTCCGTTCAGGTAACCTGCCTGCTCGTTACGAAATTGAAAACACTGGTTCACCTAACTTCGTACCATCGCTGTTCCACTGGGGTACTTCAGTCATTATGGACGGTATGTTCCAGGATGACGAAGCGTACTTGTTCACGGCGTCAGGTAACGTCCTTAAGTTTACCAACGCTTCTACGCAGACTTCAACTTCCAACGGAAATGCAATTGTTATTGAGTCTAGAATTTCCTGGTGGAACTCAATCTACTTCATCAGAATTCCATTCAACACTAGCGAAACATCCAAACTGACAGTTAACACGCAAATCTATAACAATAGCGTTGCTAATAACTACTTTGCTGAAGGTCGTATCATTGACTCCAGATCTAGTACATCTGGTTCCACATATTATGTTTGGATTCAGTACCTTAGCAATGCACAGAGTGTCTTCCCCAGAAGATATTCTTCACAGGTTGCTTCTGCTCTTGGTGGATCTTCAAACAACGTATTCGGAAGCACTACATTCAACGCTGGTGCGCCTGCTGGATCTGATAACAAGATTCCTGATTACATGCCTCTGGTTTCTATTAGACTTGCACCTTCGGTTGACTCCTCTATCACTGGTGCTCTGGGTCAAAGAGAAATCATCAACCGAATGCAGTTGGCACTTGAATCAGTTGGTGTACAGTTGACGCACGACTCTGAGGTTACACTGATTCTGAATGCTGAACTGAGTACTGACCTTTACGAAGATGTATCCTCACCTTCACTCTGTCAGCTGGTTAAGCACACTGCTAATGAAACCATCTCGGGCGGTCAGAGAATTCTCTCCTTCCGCGCAACTGGTGGAGATAACTTCAGTTCCCAGACTACTGACTATGACTTGAGCGAGATCTCCTCACTGGGTAACTCAATTCTTGGTGGTGATGGTGTCTATCCTAACGGACCTGACCTTCTCACAATTATCGCAGAAGTTATTGACTCCTCTGGTGTCAGCACCAGCACTCCTTATTCCGCTTCTGCTAGAATTACCTGGAAGGAATCTCAGGCATAATTTATAAATACTAACACGGAGTTAAAACAACAAATGGAAGTATCTGCTAAAATTAACATTAACCCCTATTTGGGGTCCAGAGGTTCTAAAGGAAGAACAATGAATGTCACCGAAGAGCAGTTTGCAACTGCTCTTGCGGCTTGTAACTGGGAATGGCATGACATCACTGATGATGCTACTGACGAACAACTTGCTGCATATGAAACTGCTAAAGCTTCATATGAGTTAGTTGCTAGTATGTACGATGCACTTCTTGCTAAGTATAGCAAGGACAAAAAAGCGAGAAAAAAAGTTCATCTTCAGTATAATGCTGCTGCTCCAGACATGTACAAGAAAGAACCTGAACAAATGTGGTGATTAATTTATCACAAAAAAAAGACCGCCCTTCGGGGCGGTTTTTTAATGCTTAGCGAAGAACAGCAACTAAAGAATATCTAATTGTATTCGGAACATCTGATCTAAAATACACACTATGCCAATACTTTCCTTTATATAAAGAAACTGAATTAAAATCTGCTGAGATTTTATGATATTGAGCGAAGTCTTTATCACCACTATAATATGGCCAAGGAGTTACATCTGAAGAATTTTCAACATAAGAATCTAATGAAGATTTATATTTTAACACATCATTAGAATTTCCAGATCTGAACAACTCTTCATTGGTGTAGTACTCTTTTTCATCTCCAATAAATTTATAAAAGGAGGTTCCAGTATCTTCAACGTCTGTTAGATATATATTTCCAGCATATTTAAATTGGTCTAAATGCGGTCTATAATTTAACCTATAGGATTTCATTCCAGAATAAATGCAGTTGGTATAGAATTCCCACAATGGAGGAGACCAACCATAATGAACTAATTTATTTTTCTCCATAATATTATGGAGACTTTTGGAAATTGATTTAAACCAGAAAGCATTCATTACTTGCTGAAATCCTGGAGATTTACTTCCTCTAACATTTTCCCCACCATTCACTAAAGTTTTCATTAGGTCTTCGGCAGGAAAATTAATAAGAAAATTCCTAAGATCAACAGGATTCTTAAGAAAATTTCTTATTTTCAGATATTCCAGTTTCTCTACCTTACATACTTCTATATCGCAATCAGGATTGACTTGAGTAATTTCTTCAATTTCTTGATATGAACATCTATAAAATTGATCCAAAGAAATATTATTCTTCGGATCAATTACATTATCACTCATAATCTTGATCTTCTGCTGGGGTATAACTACATGCTAAAGAGTATCTGAGATTCTTTTCTGTTGATGCATCATAATCTGCATTATGCCAGAAAGCTCCTTTATATGCTGTGAGTGTATTAAATTTAAATGGAGCGGTATGATATCTCTCAAAAACATGATGATTGTCAGGAATAGAAATATAAGTTTCTGGAGACAGATCATCAACTTGTTGAAGTGAATTCAATAATTTACTCAACTCTACTCTGTCCTCAAGTTCAGTAACCTCAGATAAAGAAACCACTGATGGATATTTCTCATCTTTGAACTTGAGATTATAAAATGACGTACCACCGCCAATTTCTTCTTCACTAAGATATACATTAAATCCAAACATAGATTGATCAAATCTAGGCATAAAATTATTATGCCAATTCTTCATGTTTGGTCTAAAAATATTTGTATAATATGAGAATTGAGCAAGTTGATTGCTCAAACCATTCATATCTTGTGCAGCCCAATAATCTTTTTCAACAAAATCATAATCTACAAGAAGTTTATATAAAATAAATGACACTCCTTCCAGATAGGAATTTGGAATGATTTGCTGCTCTCCAGGAGGTTTAATCATAAATTGATTGGGATCTTCAGATTGCTGAAGTTCTTCAAAAAATCTATCTTTATTCTGTACTGGAAATTTTTTTAATGCCTCTATAACTGCATCGGGATCACTAAAGAAATCATGAACAGTGATAATAGTTAGATCATCAATAACTTGCTTTTCGACCTCAAAATTTTTGTTGATTTCAAATGCGTACTTAAAATCAACCTGACTAAACTCATCATATTTTACATTAATCATGCTTCAATCTCCTCCTCTCTTCCTTGTCCGTCCAGCGCAGATGCATCAATACCTTGAGTAACAACAGTCTTATCAGTATTTACTGTTACTCTATTCGTATGTTGCTCTAGATAATGCTGAACGATTGTACTGTATGCTTCAGTAACTACTTTGTGAGGATCGTAAATACAATCAATGAAGTCATACTGCAAATCAAATTCTCTCGTCGATGCTAGAGGACACCAAGATCTGAATGCATATGATGCTGGAGTTTCATCTCCACCACCAACTTCAGTATTATTTTCAGTCAAAGTAAGTTTTTCTTCAAATTTATAATCAACAACATAAGGGTGTTCGATTCTATATCCCAATGCTTTATTTTGTCCCTGATCAATAACTTCTCTTACGTCAGCAATAACAGTTTCTCCTGTACGAAGGAGACAGACTTTGATACTCATGAAAAACTCCAGATTTGAATAAATTATAGTACGGTTTGCAGTACTCGTCAAGCTATTCTCCGCTTTTTCGGAGTACTCATGGTAATATATATAATATTAGTCAAGGTAATTTTTTTAGAATATGGCTCTGATATCCGAACTGCCAATTTTTCAAGTTGCACAAGAAGCAGAAGAAAAGCATGGCGTAGATACTCATATGGTGATTGAAGTGGTTTTAAAACCTTATGTCGCAGAAGCTCTTGAGGGCGACGATGAGGATTATGATCCATCGTATGTTGGAGAGGATGATGTTTATTGGTGGGTCGAATTTGAAAATGAGATCAAAGTGTTTGATTCATTTGCTGTCGTCAAAGATTATCTTTTGAACAAAGCAGTTAAAACTGGAGATGGTCCTACTGTGGAGTTCCGTGACGAAGATCTCAATGGAGAAGAACTTAGTTATGAGGGATTAATTAATGGCAACGTTGATTGAACTTTTTCCTAAGTCTGTATATGTACAAGATAATGTTTGTGCTGATCACCTAGAAGATTTAAAATCTGCTGTATACGATCTCAAAAATAAAACAATAAGATCTCCTCTGCTTAATGTAGATACCTCACACTCTAGGATTAAAGATCTCCAAACTAAAAAACCTTTTGATATTCTATCAAAAGAAATTCTAACTCATGTTAGATCTTATATGAAAGAGTATGGGTATAGAAAAACTAAAAATGCTTACATTGAAAATTTTTGGTTTAATGTAAGCGGTCAATCAGACTATCTGTTTCCACATATACATTATGGATCATTCCTTTCTGGAGCATTCTATATAAAAACTCAACCAGAAAATATGATTCTATTTCATGATGAAAATAAAAATTACTATGAAGATCCAGAAGTTCTAACAAAATTTAGTGAGACCATACACCCACTTCAATGTAAAAATGGAAGACTGATTATATTCTCAAGTGACTTCCATCACTCAACTCCTCCTCAACAATCAAAGGGAGATAAAATTGTAATATCATTTAACATATCATTGGAGAGAAAAAATTATGGCACGAACTAATTACACGATTGGAATTTTTGATTTACCAATAAAAGTATTGCCAGTTTTTTCTTGGGACAGGAAGAAAGAAGAAATCCTAGCACTCAAAACTGATAATCTAAAAAAAGTAAAGCACGAAAATATCATAACAGATTTTAGGCACAGTTCTAAAAAATCACATAACTATTCAAAAAAACTCGAAGAAATTTTCTATGATGAACTGCAGTTAATTTATAGAGAATTTAACTTAAAAGATTATTTTATAAGAAATTCTTGGATGGAAGTTGCAGAGAAAACCATGAATCATGCTGTACATAATCATGGTGCCATTGGTTTTAGTGCAGTTGTATTCGTAGACTTTGATCCTAAGGTACACACTCCAACTCAGTTCATATCACCATATGGAGATTGGGAGACTGGAACAACAAAAACATTTGTACCTAGAGGAATTGAAGAAGGATCTTTATTAGTGTTTCCATCTATGTTGAATCACTACACAGACCCAAATAATAGTGATATCCCTAGAACTATACTATCATTCAATATCAATAGAAAAGCAGAGTCAATGTATCCTTCGGAGTACGAATCATGAGAGTAGCAATTATAGGAAAAGGAATTAGTTCTATCATTCAAGCATGTACTATTCTTGATTATAGGAGAAGGAGTAATGACGTAGAAGTCTCTATTTTTTACGATCCTAACATACCTCCAATTTCAGTTGGAGAATCTAGTACAAATCATTTTATCAACTTATTAAATGATACTCTTGGTATAACCCTAGAAGAATTATTTGAACAGGATATTGCAACCAAGAAACGAGGAGTAGTATTTTTAAATTGGGGCGAAGGAATCCCATTCATACATGGTTTCGGTGATGGCAATAAGTATCCCATTAATGGAGACTCTGGTTTATATGCTTTTCAATTTGATACAGTAGTATTAAATGAATATGTTACCCAAAAATTAAAAGATAAGGGAGTCAAATATATTCCAGAAAAAGTAGAGACTCAGACAGAGAAAGAAAACTGTATCGAACTTAATGGAAGAGAATTCGATTTTGTGATCAACTGCACTGGATGGAATTTTGATAAATCATTGAATGAAACTCCTAGATTCCATTCAGTAAATGCTGGATATTTATATTCAGATGAAAGTTTCAACCTCACTGATGATATTGTTGCAACTGATCTCACCGTACATAATGCAACTGAAGATGGATGGGAATTCAACCTACCATTCCCATGTAAGGGTGTTATGAAAAAAGGTTACTTATTCAATACTGATTATATCAGTCCAGAAGAAGTTACTGAAAAAATGAAATCTCGCGGCAAAGAAGGTAAAGTAATTACATGGCGTCCTAAAAGATCTAAACGTTTAATCGAATCTAAATTTACTTCTGCCAATGGTAATAGATTATTTTTTGTAGAACCTTTGCAGGCATACTCTGTGGTTATGTACATTACTTTTGGATACATGACTGCTCATTATATTTTCTCAGATAAATCTGAGGAGACTCGAAATAAGTTCAATCTAGATTATAGAGCACATATGATATCATATGAGCAAGAGTTAGCTTGGCATTATCAGTATGGATCTATCTTCAAAGATAGTAAGTTCTGGCAGGATAAAACTAGAGAAGCAAAAGAAACATGCTATTTCCATCCAACTGCACGCATCGAAGATTTAGATTATCTTGTAGATACCAAAGCTGTGGCATCTAGAAGAAGTATGGTTAAAATTTTCATGCATAGTTTCAATGATTTGATCTATGTTCATAAGTGGATGAGAAACCTATGGGAGGAAAAAGATCGTCCTAAATTTACTTGGATGAAGTAAAGTAATAAATACCTCTAGGAAACTAGGGGTATTTTTTTATTCATGGCACGACCCTCAACACGCCAGGAACTAATTGATTACTGCTTAAGGAAATTAGGTTTTCCCGTCCTAGAGATTAACGTAGATGATGATCAGATTGAGGATCTTGTGGATGATGCTATTCAATTCTTCCAAGAGCGTCATTTTGATGGAAGCATCAAAACATTTTTAAAATTAGAAGTTACCGAGCAGATGATTACTGACGCGAAAGCGAACAGTACAATTTCTGGTACGGATTTCAAGGAGCAGAACAATTATGTCACTGTTCCTGAGCATGTTCTCGGAATAACTCAGGTATATGCTTATGACAATAGTTCATCAGCAGTATCAGGAAACATCTTCAGTATGAAGTATCAGTTGTTCCTGAACGATTTCTATAACTTCGGTTCAATGGAAATCCTGAACTATTATATGGTAAAGCAATATCTTGAGACTCTTGATTTTGTTATTGGTAACTTTAAACCAGTAAGATTTAATAA
>CEPN01008146.1_pt1 | contig 18857 bp, 13 predicted proteins | sample 530391 | NCBI WGS metagenome assembly CEPN01 (sample SAMEA2620027, study PRJEB7988) | marine metagenome | isolation source: saline water (ENVO:00002010), including
CGGGGGAGTTCAATCTCCCCTCCCCCATCTTAACTTTAAAAACAATAAAATGAGTGCAAAACCTATAAAATTTTTTTATGTAAGAAAAAATGCTACTAATACAATGGCATTTCCTGTAGACAAAATACGTTCTTTTATTTTAACAGATGCAACTTCTCTCTTAATTAGTATAGAGCCTAAAGAGGCAGAATCTGTAGAAGATGAGACTGGTGACGACGTAGCTAATGTAGATTTAGAAATAACTACAGGAACATCTAAAGATGTAATAAGAGCTATAGTAGAAGCAGGTCGTACTAGTAGAGCTTTATTTATTCCAATAGCTGATGATGATGCACAGGATTATGTTCATAGTGGAATTCAATCTGTTACATCTACAACTGAATAGGGTATTAATATTTAAAACTTAAAAAATGAAAAAATTTATATATGCAAGAAGTGCTGCAGATGATACAGATACAGCTTTAGCTATACCATATCATTCTATTCGTTCTATACATTTATTTAGTGCTACTAGTTTAAGAATTCAATTTATAGGTGATGATGGAGGATTAGCTCTTGCTAGATTTACTATTAATACAGGAAAACATAAAGAAGTTATGAAAGCTATTGTTGATGCTCAAAGACATTCTAGTTCTTTTATTGAGCTAGCAGATGTTACTATAGGAAGATTTATGCATCCAGATTTAGTTAACGTTAACTCATTGACGCACGATTAATATAATGGTGCTTAATAAATACAACCGTAATGTGATGGCGGTTTTAAACATCACGTAATTAAACTTAATATGTGTGACAGGAAAAAATTTCCTCTTACCCTTAACTTTAAAATTATAAAAAATGAAAAAATTTGTATATGTAAGAGCTTCAGATGATGATGCCAATGCTTGGCCAGTAGAATCATTTGTAGAAGCTAGATATAACGACCCTGATGAAATTGATTTGCACTTTAGAGGTGCTGTTGGTACAGACGGTGTTGATGTTGTAAAATTAACATATGGAGCTGGCGATAATGGTAAAAAAGCTATGATTGCTATAGGCGAAGTGTTTGCTAATTATAATGCTGGTGCATTTTTAAAATTAGCTGATGCAGTTGATAATAAATATGCTACTTCTGAAATCACTGGCGTGACTTCAATTACACCAGCAGCTAATTAATAATCCTTAAAATTTAAATAAAATGGCAAAAGAAAAATATTTATTCTTCGAAGATACAGCAAGCACTACAGAAAGTAGTTTGTTTCCAGCAAGTGGATTATTATCTGTAGATGTAGCTGACCAAGCGGTTGCTTTAACTTTTAAAGCAGCTAGCCAAACAGCAACAACTGAAGATGGTGATGCGGTAGCGGTAGCAACTTTAACAACAAATGCTACAAACGAAGAAATTGTGCTAGAACAAATTTGCAAATTAATTGCTAATTCTAGAGCTGGCGTTATAGACGTTGTAGCTGCTTTAGATAAAGTAACTCAATGTGAAATTTCATACGTAGCATAATAAAATCAATGTGACGAGGGGGGAACTTAGCCCTCCTCTAATCATTTAAAAATAGGAAACTAAGTGTTAACTTTAAAAATTATTAAAAAATGAAAGATGTATTTACAGTAAGACGTTCAGCTGATTCAGATGATGTCTTAAAAAGCTTAAATGGTTCGTTTATCCAAACTAAAACAGTTTCGGCTGATACTACTTTGGAAGACACGGATTCTGGTAAAGTTATTTTACTAGGCGCTAATGGTGTAGATGTTACCCTGCCAAGAGCTGCAGAGGGTTTAAATTTTGTTGTTATATTGACTGCTGACTATGATACAGCTGCGTCAACTATAGTTCAAGGTGATGCCGCTGAAGATTTTGTTGGAGCTATATATGGTTCTACTCAGGGTGAAAATGCTGCTACTGATGGTGATGTTGCCGCTTCTTCTAATACTAAAATTCAATTTGCTTCTGCTTCTTTAAAAGGAGATAGAGTAGAATTGGTTTGTGATGGAACAAGCTGGTATGTAAAAGCTTTTGCACAAAATTATGCTGCTATCACATTTGATAACTAGTATATAATTTATACTTATCCCCCTCTTAGATTTTTATAAAGTCTTAAAGGTCTATGAATATTCAGAGGGGGTAAAGTATTTTTTATTATGGCAAGGACAATATTAAAATATAACCCAGATACTGGGAAAGTGGAAGAACACTCGAAGTCTACTCGAAAGAGCGGGTGTGGTCTATTAATTAAACAAAGCGGGCCAGGTTTGAAGTGGACTAGCAAACATGGACAAAAATTAAAATAACAAATTATGAGCAAAAATAAACATATGGTGCACTACAGAAGTAAAGCACCTACAAAGATGAGTTATGTATTCTTTGGTAATTATAAAGATAAGACAGGTAAGATGCACACATATACAGACATAAATGGTGTAGCTCACAGAGGCTTTCCAAGCACTCAACCTGTAATAACTTTAAACATTATGGAAGAACACCACTTATTAGTAGATGAATTCTTAAAAGGACATCCTTTAGTTACTAATGGTTCTTGGTTAAGAGATGATTCTATTGTAAGACAAGAGGCAGAAGCTAATGCAATTATGACATCAGCTAATGCAGTTATGGAAGCAGCTAAATTAAACATGGCTGAAGTAAGAGAGTTAGGAAGATTGTTGGGATTAAATTTAGATTCTAGAGATGATATTCTTAAAGCACATGTTTTAAAAATTGCTGCAGAAAATCCAGACTATTTTATGTCTGTTTGGTTTGATGAAGATAAACATTACAGAACATTTATATTAGAAGCACAACAATCTAATGTAATTGTTTGGGATAAAGATACATTTAAGTATGGAAGTCAAGTAATTGGTATTTCAGAAGACCAAGTAATAAAATGGTTAAAAGATAATAAAGATATTTTTGCATTACTTAAAAACCAATTAAATGGTAATGGTAAGGTGGAAATGGATTTGGTTGAACAAAAGCAGGAAGCTACTACTAAAAAAAATAAAAAAAGTAGCAAATGATAAACAATGCATTGACAGCAAGGAGTAGAGTTAGGCTTATTGTAGATAGGTCTGACTCTCCTTGGTTAACAAATGGTGAAATAAACGGCTTTCTTGAATTGGCTCTAAACGAGTACATTAGAGAAAGAGTTTCCGTATATTCCACTAGTCAAGAGTTTAGAGACGATTTAGGAGGTTTTGTTCGTTCTGTAACCTTTTCTATGCCCACGCTTACAACAGGAGATACAACGTTAAGTAATGCTGCAAATTCAGAAGATGTTTCTGGGATTAATATAGAGGTTGAAAAAAATACTTTTGGAATGGATGTTTCTTTTCAAAACAATAGTATAGACTATAGTGTTTTAGGTGTTTCATTTAGGCCATATAAACCAACAGATGAACCAACTTTAATAGAAGAAGCAGATAGGGTAGATTTAAATGTAGGAACTCTTTTAAGTTTAAGAGTTGTAGAAGGTGCTTATGCAGGAGGTGAATTAAGTACTGCAGAATTAGATGCAGATGGTAGTTATCCAGGAACTTTAGATGGAACTATAAATACATTTACTGGAGACGGTATTCCTAATTTTACAGTAAAAGCTGGTCAAGAAGTGGATATATTAAGTGTAGATAATTTTGTAAAATCAGAAGATGACCCTTTTAACTCTGCGGATGAAAAAAACTATAAAGCTGTAAAAACAGATGATGTATATTGGATAAGACCAGCACCTGTAAATGAAACAGAAGTGTCACCTTTTTTTGGCCCAACTAATCAAGGTAATTATGTTCCTTTAACAGAAACAGACACTTATGCTTATCAAGAAGGAGAAGAATTATCAAATTACAATATAACCTACATACCTTCAGGGACCGCAAAAAGGGTAATTATGGTTTATATAGCCAACCCAACATCAGTTGATGATATAATGTTTTTACCTTCACATGGAAGGGAAGAAGTTTGTATGATTGCTGCAAGAAAGATATTAGCAAACATAGGTGATGAAACCTATAAGTTTGGAGTTAACGAAGTACAACAATTAAAGGGAAAATAATTTTGCTCCCTGCTTTGTGATGAGGGGTTAGGTACGCCCTGCCCCTTGTCTTTTTAAAATTATAAATATGACATTAAACGAAATAGCATATAATATTAAAAACATAGTAGAGGGAGGTATATCTGGTGAAGATTCTACATTATCTATTCGCCAAATAAAAGCTATGGTACATTACCATAGGTCTAAGTTAATATTTGAATATAGTAAAGGTGGCAAACGAATTGCTAGAGAAATGACTCAAACTATTTCAAAAGACTTAACTGATGGAACAATTCAAATACCTAATTTAGTAGGTTTTTCAAAAAACAGAGGTATAGTAGATGTGGTTTTAAGAAACGATTCTACTATTCCTTCCTCAGAACAATTTAATTTACCTATAGTAAATGAGTCTGAAAAAGAATTTTTTGAAATGTCAAGATTTGCTCCAGCAGATAACAGATATTATGCAACTATAAGTTATAATCCATCTACTATTGGGGGAACAGATGGTAGAGATAATATCATGTATATATATAACAATCCTGGTGAGTTAGTAACAGGTAAAACAGTATTTGTATCATTTATAGCTGCTAATCCAGAAAAGGTAAAAGGATTTAATGCTGGAGCACAATATCCTATACCAGATGAATTAGTATCAATATTAATTAAAAATATTTTAGCTATAGAATTTTCTATTTATTTGAAAACTGATTCAGATAATATGAATAACTCAAGAAATGATGCTAAAAAAGTAGCAGTTGCTCCAAAACAAAAACAACAAAGCAGTAAAAGTAAAGCATAGTGGATATAAGAAAATTTAAAGATAAATATGTTTTTTTAAAAGATGTATTTAGTAAAATAAAAAAAAATATAAAAGTAAAGGGAACTATTAGAGATAGGCAACTTTCTTACACAGAATACAGAAGTATTGTAAGTAAGTTTTTTGATGTTATGATAGATGAGGTGGCTAGCAATAGAGAAAAGGCTAGATTGCCTCATAGATTTGGAACTATATATGTAAAGAAATGCAAAAACAAAAGACCTTTTCACATAAGGTTAGATATTGCAGAAAGTGAAAGAACTGGAGAAGTTGTAAAATATAAAGTTCCTATTTTAGAAAACTACTATAATAAATTAGTTTGGTTAAGACCATCTAAATTTAAAAAATGTAAAGTTTTGCCTTTGTCTAAATTTAAAAAAGTTATTAAAGAAGTAAAAGAATATTAATATGAATGGACAGTCTGGCAAAAGAGTTAGTGTAAAAAGAGTTGTTGGTAATGTTATAAGAAACTTAGACGTTACTGATGCTTCTAGAAGCCTATATGATTTTGTAGAATGGGCTTTTGAAGCTGAAAGAAAAATAGGTTCTTACAAAACTTTTGTAAAAAAAAGTGTAACACTAAACATAGTAAACAAGCAAGCTTCATTACCTTTTGATTTTTTAAAATTAATAGATATAAAGAAAACAGGTGATGCTTCTAGCTCCACTTATTTTTCACAAAGTTCAGCATCTTTTCCTTCTGATGTAGATAAACAAAATACTTTTTATTTAACAGAAGATACTATAAATATTTCTACTAGTGATATTTCATCTATAGACATAGCTTATTACGCTATAGATACAGATGATGAAGGTTTTCCTACTATTGCAGATAATCATGAAGATGCTGTATCTGCTTATATTATGTTTAAATATAAATCAAGAGATTATTTTAACGGAGAACTTCCTAGATATATATATATGGACTTAAAGCAAAATTGGTCACAACTTTGTGCTCAAGCTAGAGGAAACGACAATATGCCTTCTCCTATAGAAATGAAAAAAGCAGCTGCAATCTGGAATACTTTAGTTCCAGTTAAAAGTTTAAATGGATTACTTAATGTTTAACAAATGAGTTTAAGAAAAAAAGGAAAACCAAATACTTTTTTAAAGGGAATGAAGGTGGACATGGACCCTTCTTTACAGCCTCCCCATACTTATAGAGATGCTAAGAATATTAGATTAGTTTCTCATGAGGGTGGTAATGTATCTGCACAACCATATGACAGCGACAAAAAAGCTTTAGGTTTAACACAAGGAACTCAAAGTGTTACTACAACACCTATTCTTTCAAATATTTCTAATTGGGCTACAGACATTTCTGGATACTTTGAAGTAGATGATTATGTTTTTGGAGGTGAAGATATTATAAACTATGGTATTACAAATAATTTGTTTAACATACAAGCTGGTACTGGTGAGGATATAAGCGCGTATTATTATAACTACGCATGGTTAGATGATTGGGGAGATGATGGCAATGGAGGTACTGTTGATTTCGGTAATACATTTATTTATCTTCCTAAATTTATTCAAGCGCAACTGGGAGTAAGCAACCCATCAGTAAACTCTTGGGTTCCGTCAGAAGAAATAATATCTGAATTTGAGACATACGTAAGTACTCTTACAACAACTCTTCCTAATGAAATTAATGGTTATGGTTCAATGACCTTTAAAGTAGATTTATCTGTAAGTGGCGTTTCAGGTGTTTATAGGGGTGTTGTGAATATGAGCTCAGAAGATATACAAGTATGGCAATCGCAATCTAGTAACACTAGTTGGTTGAGTGGTTATATTTCTACTGCTTTTAATGAATTATCAACTATATCTTTATTAAACTCTAACGGAGAGTTAGTTGAAGAAGTGACTAACATTTTTGAAATTGCAACATCAAATGGAGCCAATAATTTAGTTAATTGGAATTTTACAAATGTAAATGAACCTAGTGAATATGTTTCTAGTTTTGAAATTTTAGCTTCAGGTACTTTACTTGCTTCTATAGATTCTTCTTCAGGTGGAGGAACTGTGTTAACCACTTATGGTAAAGGACTGTTTTTACATTGGGTAGAGTACATTAAAGAAAGACTGTATCTTAATCAAATGAACATGAACTATGAGTTTCAAGGTGGTAATTTAAATAATCCAGAAAATTATGTACTAAATGAACAAATAGATTACACATTTGGAAATATTTTTTTTAAAACGATAGAATCTGAAACGTTAAATGATATAATAGATGGTCAAGGTGATTTAGGACCATTTGGAGAAGATATTTTTGGTGCTAATTTAGTTGACACTTATTCACCATATGAATACGCTACAATAGATTTTTTAGAACTTACATATAGTTCTAGTATGCCAACTAATTCAATTAATTGGACCACTATGGGTGCTATACATAATACCAATATGATGACAGATGCTCTTTATTGGACAGCTGCTGGTTTTGGTCAGCTTGCTGAACAGTATTTTAATGAGTTAGAACTTCCAGATTCAGAAGAAATAACTATACCTGAAGTTTTAATTGCTTCTGGTCAACCTTCCACTTATGCAGTTCAGGTTAATACAACTTGGGAAGAAACATATGCTCAGGGTTTCACTGAAGCAAAAAAAATGCAAATATTAGGCCATTATGGTTTTTCAGACTATTTGGTTCTTTTAGGCAAGTGGAATGACCAAGCAGATGCTAATGGTTATCCAACAGACTTTGTAATAAAAACAGCTCAAAAAAAAGATGGAACACTGTCTTATCCTGGTGATGTTGGTTATGAATTATTTTATCAAGGAAACTTGGGTTTTTCTGATAAAAAAAGAGTAAAGGTAGTAGGTACTGAAGAAAATGAAAAAGTAAGAAGAATATATTTTACAGATGGTGATATACCTTTAAGAACCATGAATGTAGCGGCTAATCAATCTATATATTATTCCGTACAGAATGACCCTGATAGTTTTAATATTTTTGTTAAATCTAAACTTTCTATTCCAGAAGTAACTGGTTTTGGTGATGGCGGAGCATTAGACTCTATAGCTTATTCATATTGTTTTAGATATAAAACAGCTGATGGTAGATATTCTAGAATGTCACCTATTACAAACCCAGCTTGTGTTCCAGTTAGTTCAAAGGGTACAGAAGCTGCATTTACAAAAGGAGGTGCGCCTGGAACCAACACCAATAAATCAATTTTTGGAAAAATAGAAAACCTAGATTTAGGATTTGATTCTGTAGAAATGATATTCATTCCTTATGTGAATGGAGCGCCTGGTACAGCTGAAGTTTTTGCAACATATCCTATACCAGCTACAGGAACAATACAATGGACTCATAGTGGTGGTGAAGATTCTAGAATAGAAATAATAAGTGCAGAATTTGGAACTGATAATATTTCTTGGGATTCTTGTAAGGCATTGGGAATTAAAGATAATAGATTATTTTGTGGAAATTTAACAGGTACTAATGTTGAAATTGCTGATAATTTTAAAGTGAGGTCATATAATAGTAAAAACCAAAAACACTCCACTGTTGCCAATCCTCATTTATTTAAAGACCTTTTATATTCTCATGCTGGAGTAACCTTTAATGGAGATAATGTGGGTATAGCTAGTCCAAAAAATCAAAATAATGGCAAATACTATTATCCCGAAGGACCAAATTGGTCTATAGATTATTATAGATATATAAAGGGTCCTGGAGTGGCTGGAGAGGCTAGTGCTGGTCTTTATGACTCTTTTCATGGAGCACCTGTTCAACCTGTAAATTCAGAAGGAGATATAAATATGCAATGGTCAGCTAAAAGAGGTATTTTTGGAGCAGAAAGTGATAATTTTAATACACCATTAGATAATGGTCAATTTGAAGGTGTAAGGGTAACATTTAGAATGTTAGATACCACACCAGAATCCCCTGCAGCTCCTATTCAATTAGACAATAAAGAGAATTTAATTAATTCTGGAGATTTTGCGGGATGTAAACCTCCTTTTTATAATTTAGACAAAAATAGCACAGGGTATTATGCAAGTTATGCTAACCCAGTTTATAATTCTAACCATGTAGGTTATAGAAGAGGAGAAATATATAGATTTGGTATTTTGTTTTATGATAAAAAAGGGCAACCTATGTTTGTTAAAAGAATAGGAGATATAAGAATGCCTGAACATAGCACAGAATATATTAAACCTGAATATTCGTCTAGCGCAATTTCTTCAGCTAAAGCAGCTTGGCCTTGGTATTACCAAACAAGTAGACATTCTGTTGACAATGGTTTTAGTAATTGGCCAAATCCGTCTGGAGACAGTGACGATTATGATGACATGAATGGAAATGGACCTTATGGATGGCATCCTCAGTCACCAGGAGAAGGTCAATATGCTGGTGTAGTTTACCCATATTTTGAAGTAAAACTATCTAGTGATACAACTTCTAAAGTGGGGGGATACTCTATTGTAAGAGTTCCTAGAACTTCAGATGACAGAACTATTATTACATCTGGTATTTTAAATAGGGCTGTAAGCTATGCAAGTGTAAATGAAGATACAATATATGAGTTTAATAATACAGAATACGAGTGGAATGGAGCTAATAGAACTGGAATGGCTGACAGATTTGGTGATGACCCTATTCCCTTTTGGACAAGAACACAGCAAGCTTATAACTCTACTTCTTATGGTCAGCCGTGGGCTACATCACCTCAGACTAGTGCTGGAGACCCAGCATTTGTTTTTTCACCTAATCTTATGACTACACAATACGACAACTCTCAATCTCCTATTAATTTAGATGCTACATGGCACGCTTCTAATGTTTATACAATAGATTCACCAGAAACAACATGTGATGATAATTTCTTTTTACCAGGCACTTCTGGTGGTAGATTAAAAATTGTAGAATCTAGGTATTGCATAAAACAAAATGTAAGAAACACAAGGTTAGCTGACCCATCAGGAAATATACCAAACAATCACGAACCATGGATAGGTTTCTTTAATAAATTCTTATCAGGAGGAAATTGGAACAGTTCTGCTAGTACTAGATATTTGCCTAGTGGGTCTTATCCAGACTACACTCAAGGTCCTTGGAGTATAGACCTTTTTGCTTGTCATTTGCAACCATCATTATTGATGGGTGAAGGTGTGCAAGTTAACACTGGTGAAGAAGTGGAATTTTTAGATATAGGTTCTTGGAAACATTACTTTTCTAGAGTAAGCTCTGGTTCAACAAATTGGGATTCTGAAATGTCTCAATATGCTGGAGATTTTTTTGGAGATTCTGATAAAGATTACGCTATAGATTTTGACCCAGCAGACAGTGTGGAATATGGTTATGGTATTTATACTAAATTTTATTCAAAAAGAATAGGAGCTTATCCTATGTACGGTATGGCAAGACCTGATTGGATAAAAAGAAATATATCAGGAACAGGGCAAGGTATGGATATTAAACAGTTTGGTCTTGCTGGTGCTTTTGAATATCCATATGCTTTTATATCAAACAATGGATATGGTTCAAGTTTTGATGCAACCAGTTATCCTTCAGATGTAACAAGTGCAGAAACTTATTTAGGAACTTACGAACAAGGTGTAAGAGCCTGTAATATTTTACCAGATGTTTTAAGACCACAAAATGGTTTAAATTCTGATGATGGAGATTTTTATAGAGGAGAAGATATTCGTAGAAGCGATTCAACATGGCCTCTTAATGGATATTGGTATGAGTCTAATATACAACATATGCAAATAGTTTCTCCTGGAGAAGAAGTTGATTCTGGAACTTTATTTTCAGATAGACCATATAAAAATGCTACTATGTGGCATGACTTTCATAAACAAAATAATAATTCTGATAATCCTAGAGCTCATAATAATCCAACAGACGCAAATTATTATAAATGGACTCTAGGGGCTAATACAGACACCGCAACAGACCAAGTGGGTAATTATTCAGAAGAAAATGCAGATTATGCTTTAGGAAATAGAAAAATAGTTTTATCCCTAAAACATCATGGAGCTATGCCAATAACAAGACATTGTATAGCAAAAGATAATTGGAAAGAAAGGGTTTATTTAACTTTTGGAAATGCAGCTATTGGTAGCAATTATCCAGACCCAAACTGGAGTCAGTTTTCACCTGAAGTAACAGTTGCTTCTTTAACAACAGGTGCAACTGCTAATACTTTGTATGGAGGTAATTCTGTAAATGCTTTTAACAATAACACTTTTCAATCTTGTGGTCATTTTACACCAGTAAATGAAGAGTCTGTAGGGTATGTGCCAGGTATAGGAGCTTTTACAAGAACAGGAAAAAATGGTCATCATGTTTTTGGTGGAGATACTTTTGTTTGCAACTATTCAGTAAAAAAAGTTCATAATCCATCTGATGATTCAGAAAACTTTTTTGATAGAACTACTTTTACAGGATATACTGCTCCAATAGAAACAGAGGTAAATTTAGATTTAAGATATGGAACTTTTTTGGGTTCTTCAACTGCTGATATATCAAGATATTTTGAAGACGATTTTGGTAGCATTACTTATAATTCATCTTTTAACACAGAAAATAGCATACTATCTTTTATTGCTAAACCATTAGATTTTGTAGAAGTATTTGAGTGGCCATATACTGTTTCTTGGTCTGAACCTAAGTTTCCAGGAGATTATAGAGATTCTTTTGCAGTATTTACTGCAGGACAATTTAAGGATTTAGATTATTCTAAAGGACCTATAACTCAACTTTTTTTATTGCAAAATGAATTATTTGCTTTACAAAGTTCAGGAACTTGTCATTTATCTGTTAACCCTAGGATTATGATACCTTCAGGAGAAGGAAAAGCTATAACTACAATTACAGGAACTGATGCAGTTTTAGAAAGGTATGATTATGTAAGTGATTCTTTTGGAAGTCAACATATACACGGAAGAGCTATCACTCCTAATAGTGCATATTATTATGATGACAATGCTTGTAAGTTTTTAAAGTTAGGTAAATCAAAAAGTGGAGGATGGTCAGTAGTTTCATTAGGAGACTCTCTTGGTATGCAATCTTATTTCCAAAGTTACAACAATAAAACTATTGGAGATAATCCTTTATCTAATACAGTAGTTAGACATGATGCAAGTTTATCATACGATAATAATGTAAAAACTTGGCACTCAAATTATGGAAGTTCAGATGGTGCTGAAATACCTGGAGGTATAGCTATTGGTTATGACATTCAATATGATGAAGTTTTATTAACACTTTACCCTCATTTAGAGGTGCCTAAGACTATAGTTTATAATGAAAAACTAGATGCTTTTACTAGTTTTATTTCAAAGAGAGGAGCTGAATATATAACTTATAGAAATAGAATGTATACATTATATGACAATCCAGAAGATGAGTCTTTGAATTCATTGTATTTATCTAATGGGTATACAGATTTTTCAGCTACTGATATGACAGGTTTAAATTTGTTTTCTCTACAAGGAACACAAGAATCTACTGCCACTAAATATTTAAATTTTGGAGCAGAAGATTTTTATATTTTTGCTAATCCCACTTCAGAAGAATTGTTAGCTAATAATAATATAAATATATCACAAAAAAGTTACAAATACCCAAGTGATAATATAGCTAACTTAAATAATTTTGTATTAAAAACTAATATAATGCCATACAAAGAACCAGTTCATATAGTGGGTGTAATAAACGATGAAGTTGTGCAACCAAAGGTTTTTGATAGTTTTGATGTTCTTATTAATCCTGAACAAGATGCTTATGGTCATTTATATTTTAGAAAATTTGGATTCCAGGGTTCTGCAAATCCTAATGGAATACATGAGTTTGATATGACACATGTAGAGGATTGGCAAGATTCAGATGGTGTTCCAGAATTTCCTTATATTATACTAGAAGGATTTAGTAATAGTAGTCCTCTATATCCAGCTCAAAATGTATGGGTATCAAATGAAGGTGTAGAATTAAACCCAACTTTACCTTTGCCTTCTTTTTCAGGACCTTATATTAATGATACAGTAAGTAGTTCATCTGATTATGTAAATATAACACCCTGGTATACATATAGAGATGGTGTTCATAATGTTCCTATGAGAAGAATGGAGAATGGTTTAACTTCAGATAATAGTGCAGAAAATCAATTTATTAACGTAAATGGGATAGGGCAAATGCGAGAAAATAGAGTGAGGGGGTTTTATGCTATTTATTCTATGGTTATGGGATTTAACGAATCTACTTTAGATGCAACTTTTGAAGTACCAGACAATGATTTTAGAAAAAATTACACGTATAACATATTTTCTGTTATACCAAATTATAGATATTCAAAACGATGAGTAAAGTACAACAATATATGCAAAATATTTATGGAGACTCTAAAGTAGAGGGGGGTTATGAATCTCCTTTATATGATTTTTCAGATTTAAATATAACACCAACCTCTTCTTTTGTAACACCTCAAGATAGAAATACAAGCCCTTTAAGTGGGCTTAAAAATTATTTGTCTGAATTATCTGGTTCTACCAATGTTAGAGAACAAATGTCTTTTAATATAGAAGATTATAAAAGAGCAGTAAAGTCAGGGGTAAATCCTTATGAGGTATACAAACCTTCTGTAGGCGAAAAATTAACATCAGCATTAATTAACCCAAAAACAATTAAAGGTGGTAAACAAGCATATGACACAATATCCCAAGAACTATCAGCAACACAAGCTCTTGATGCATATTCTGCTACCGCTCCTGCAATAAATGCTGAAGTTGTAGGTAATGTTCCTGATATTCCATTAGACCCATCTACAATGTCTCCTATCGCTGGAGCAGAAGTTGGGAAAAACTTTTTAGGAACAGGAATTTCTACAGCTGGAGCTTTAGGTGCTGGAGCTATAGTTGGTTCTGTTCTTGATAAAGTAGTAGATGATTCTGACCCTACTACATATACTGCAAAAGAAGTTGCAACAGATACTGCTGAATTAGGAATGGGAGTTGGTAGAATATTATTAGGAGATTTTATAGGAGGGGGAATACAGGCTATTTCAAATCTTGGTGATATAATAGGTTCTATAGGCTCTAGAAGAAGAGCAAAAAAAGCTGAAGAAAAAAGAAAAGAAGAAAATGAAAAATATAAAAAGTCTTTTTTAAGTGCAGTTAAAATGGCTAAAGGAAGAGAAATGTCTTCACAAGAAGCTTTTATAAAACAACAGGACGCTATTAATAATGCAGCAGCTTTAGCTTCTACTTATGAAAAATATGACATAAAAATGGAAAGTGGTGGTAAAATTAAAAACAATTACTTATCTGATGATTATTTAGCTTTTAGAGAATCTTCAATGCCATATGGGGGAAGAGTTAGTATAATGAAACCTATGGGTCATTTAGGTAAAGAAATGACAGAAACAAGACCACAAGAACTAAAATATATGAAAAAATGAAAGATTTAATGAAATTAAAAAATATGACTGCTTCTGATTTTATGTCAGATGAATATAAAAAATTTGAAACAGGTGGTATGACTAAAGGTAAATTTTCACATAAAGAAAATCCTTTGACTGTTGTAGATAAAAAGGGTGAAGACACTGGAATGGAACTCACTGGTGGTGAAGGTGTATTTGATAAAAAAGCTATGACTAGATTGGAACAATATAAAAAAGATGGTAACTTTGCAGCAGCAGGTAAATTAGTTTTTCAAGAAATGGATTCATGGGTAAAAGCAGGAACAGCAGAAATGGGGGGTGATATACCTGAAGTAGAGACAGCAGAAGAAACAGAAATTGCTTCTGATGACATGCTTAATCCAACCTATGATATTTTAGATTCTACTGAAGCTGAAAATTTTTCTTTACCATCTGTAGATTTTAAAAATAAAGTTAAAAACGCTTTTCAGGAATTAAGAAGTAGAGGTCGGTAAAAAATTAAAAAACAATAAAAATACAAATAGCATGGCTTTAGAAGTATCCACATTAGACAAATATGTAAACAACAGAGAAGCTTTTTTGGCATTACCTGGTGTTAAAGACAGATTAAATAAAATGTCTACTAACTTAGGTGTTTCTGTACAAGAAATATTATCTGTTATACAAGGTGAGACAGCGGGTAGTTTTTCTACTAAACAGACAAATCTTGCTGGTAGTGGAGCTACTGGTTTAATACAATTTATGCCAGATAAAGGAAAAAACTACAAGACTATAGCTGGTAAGAGATATAAGATATCTGACATTTCTGAAATGAACGAACTACAACAACTTGACCTTGTAGAAAAACATGTTAGTTCAATGTTTAAAATAAAGCCTGAGGGGTCTAGTGTAGAGCCTGGTGATTTTGCTAAAGCTGTAGGTTTGCCTGTAGCTTTAAAATCTAAAGAGGATTTTGATAAATGGAAAACTAATAATCCTACACAATATCAAAACGCTTTAAATGCAAATAAAGAAACTTGGGCTGCTGGTGGAAACGAATTAACTCAAGATGGAATATCTAATTACTATAGACAATTTGGAGACAACAATCCTCCAGGTAATCAAGAACAAAACAATCAACAGCAAAACAATCAACAACCTCAATCTTATATTTTAAATGGAGAAGAACTTACAAAAGAAGAATTTCGTAGTCGTTTAAATGAAATTGAAGATGTGTCAAATTTAGAATTTACCATAAATAATGATGATGAATTTAATACTGAAATTACTAAGGCTGTAGAATCTAAGATGGGTGATGAGATTGACCAAGGTAAACGTGTTCCTATTTATGGACCTCTTGGAGAAATAACTGGCTACGAAACCCAAATGCCTGGAGCTACAGAAAACCAACTTCCAGAAATTTATGAACAAAGCTTTGTTGAAGGAAATGCTCAAGATGGAATAGATGCTATGAAAAAAGGTATTGAGGATGGTAATTTTAGAACAGGTGAAGGAATGCGTCTTAAGCTACAAAATGATGTTATTTTAAATGGTGAAAACTCTAAATATTGGGAAGTAAAAGACCAGCTTTTTCAACCTGAAGAAATTGTAGTATTAGAAGAAGATTACAAAGGTGGAATAAAGGGAGATAAAAATCGTGCAGATTTTCAAATATCTAGTGATGCAAATTGGTTAGCTCAAAGACAATATGGTAGAGATTATAATCAACTTACTCAAGAACAAAGAAATAATTTAAAGCAAGATGAATATGCTCCTACACCAGAATATATAGAAAAAATTCAAAATAAACCACAATGGCAAAAGAAATTGCAAGAATATTTAAAAGTTGGTAAGGTTTGGAATAAAACATACGACGAAGACGGCAATAAGGTTTATGTTGATAAACCTCCAGTTGGTTCATTAGAGCATAGAAGTATGGAGTGGAAAAGACCAGGTTATAAAGGTTTTGTTCCAAGAAATCCAGATGTACCAAGCAGTCCAGTTTTGTCTAGGCAAACTATGGATACTTCAGAAAACTTAGAAGGTGATAGACCAGAAAATGTTAATTTAGTTTCAAGACCAGGTGGTGACTCTCCAACTGAACAAGGAGGTGGTGATGATATAAATCAACAAAACCTTACTGAAGAACAAAGAAGAGCTTTACAAAGATATCAAGAGCGTACTGGTTCAACAAACTTAAACATTATAAATCCAATAGAACAAGATTTTGTTTTAGACCCACAAGATGAAATGGATGTGGATGCTACACCTGAACAAGAAGAAGAAATAAATTTACAACGAACTCCTGTAGAGCCTACTGTATTAGATGCTATAGATTCATCAATACCTAGAGCTCGTATAGGAATACAGCCAAACACACCACCACCTGTAATTAATGAATCTGCAAGTGATGATATTCCTTTTGTTTTTACAGATGATATGGAATTAGATATAGAAGATGATATAGAAGAAGAAACTGAAACTGATGAAGAGTTGGGTATAAAGAAACCACCACCATCAGGTTTTGATAAATTTAAAAAATTTATGGGTGAAAAGGGTTTGGGTCTTTTAGCTCAAGCAGCTATTACAGGAACTAAAGCGGCATTAGGTTTAGAAAGTTTAGAAAGAGCAAGAGAAACTATACCAACTAAAGATATACCTGGTTTAAGTCGAGCTTGGGAATCCCATATGCAAAAGATGAAAGAAATTTCTCAATCAGGTTTAACTGCACAAGAAAAGTTTTCTATGAAAACAGATTTGTCAAAAGCCTATAATATGGGTATAAGAAACTCTATGAGAGCTTCTGGTGGTAGTAGAGCTACTTTTTTAGCTAATGCTGGTGTTCTTAATGCAAATAGAGTTGGGGGTTTATTAAAGTTAGGAGCAATGGATGCTGCAACAAGAAGAAAAAATATGGAAATGTATGGCGGTATGTTAAAGTTTCAAGAAAAGGCTAGAATGGATAAAGGTATAATAGATGCTAAAATGGATTATGAAGAAGCAAGAAGAACTGCTAATATAGAAGGCGCTATAGGTAGTCAGCTTATTGGTTCGGCTATAAATGATGTAAATTACTATATGCAAAAAATTGCAAATAATAATTTAGATAGTTCTTTTACTAGACTTGCAAATCTTAAAAATATAGATGATGAAAATAAATATGAGTTAAGCAAAGAAAAATCTGGTTTTGAAGGTTTATCTAGTAATTTTTTGGAAAACGTAAACAAACCTAACTAATAACTTAATTAAAAAAAATAAAATGGCAGAATTTTGGCAAAATATGAATTGGTCTTCTCAAGCTACGGAAGGAAGAAATAGAGCTAATCGTGAAAAGCAAAATCAAATGCAAGTTCTAAACAACGAACTTCAAATAAATGCGTATGAAAGAAAAATAGCAAATGATATAGAACAAGAGTTTAATTATACCCTTGCTCAAGCAAGAGAGGTATCTAGACATTATAGGCCTAAGGATAAGAAAAGAATGCAAGACTTAGAACAAAATTCTTTGAATAAAATAAAACTAGCTTTAGAGTCTTCTGGAGATGATGTTGTTAAGTTTATGAATGCTGGGGGTAGAAATCTTATAAACGAATATAAAGAGTCTATATTGGGAAGTGATGAAGCTAAAATTATAAAAGCTAACCATAAAAATATAGCTCAGTTTTTAGAACAAATGAAATCAAATCCTCAATTAGTTTCTAGAGCAGATAGACAAGGTTGGGAAAATTGGAGAAGCGGAAAGGTGGATGCTTTTATTTATCAAGGTGCATATATGCCATATAAAGAAATAGAGGAAGATGATTTAAAAAGATATAAAGGAAATATATATGCTAGAGAAAATGCACTGTTAGATAAAGATATGGGTATGGGTGAGGAAAGTAACATGGCGGCTATTATTCACAATATGAGAATTGACCATGGTTTACCTTATAACATTGTAGGAGAAAATGCTCCAAGTAGAGGAGAGATGATTAACTACCTACACACTAATTATTTTAGAGACAAACCTATAGGTGCAAAACAACAAGAAATTTTAAGAGGTTATCCAAGAGATACTAAAAGTATTACAAATCATTTAGAAATGATTAATAATCAATGGAATAGACATTTTACTGGAGACTTTGGAGAATTTGGAGAAAACTTTTGGAAAGACCCAGAAAACTTTAATGCCTTTGATAATTTATCAGCAATAGGGGGTGCCCAACCTGTAAGAAGCGCAATGACTATACCAGGAAAGAAAAGTTTTGGAAGAACTGTTTTTGAACCTATAAAAGGAAGAATGGCTGCTTTAGTATTTGAAGGAGATACAGAAAAAGATGCAAATAAAAATAGTGTAAATTTGTCGGAAATAAGAAGAATGATTTCTACTGGTTCTGTTCAAGTTTTTGATAATGAAGGTAACTATTCTATAGATGGGAAAACATTGCCAGGAGGAGAACCTTTTAATAGAAATTTTGATGTAATGTCTATAGAGTATGGTTTTGAAGTGGACGATATAGATGAAAATGGAAATGTTAGACCTAAAATATTAACACTAGATGATGTAAGTCAAGAGGGAGATAGTTCTGCATTATTAAAAAATAAAACTAAAAGGGGTGTAATGTATTTTGTTTTAAGAGATGCTGAAGCAGTAAGTTTTAGAAGAGA
>CEPN01035152.1_pt1 | contig 18602 bp, 39 predicted proteins | sample 530391 | NCBI WGS metagenome assembly CEPN01 (sample SAMEA2620027, study PRJEB7988) | marine metagenome | isolation source: saline water (ENVO:00002010), including
TCTTCCACCAATTACAGTAAGAGTATTCCATTCTAATCCATCTGTAGTAGCATCATTAAATTTAGGCCACGGTGTATATATAGACTTTTCATTTCCGTTTTGTCTATTAAGCATATACTTTAATGCATCATTAAAAGCTGCATATTGCCCAACCCACGCTTCTTTACTTTTACTCATACTATTTTTCCTAATAACTTTTTATAGCATTTATATTCAAGATTAATTCTTCTTTCTCTTAATGTTTTAATTAAAGTTTTTGGATCATTTCTTATCCAATCATTAATACATTGATCTTCATTATTAATTCTTAAAAAATCATTGCCATATAATTTATTTTTCTTTTTAATGTCAATTGGTTTCATACTACTTTTTCTTTAAAATGATCTTCTGTAGTATCAACTCCTTCTTTAATCAAATCACAATAATCAGCAAGTAATGAAACTTTCACTTTATGCTTATCTTGTTTTGAGACAAAGTATTGACTTGTTACCATATAGAGATAATCAGCATCTCTATATTCATTCACATACATTTTTGTTGCTTTAATTACATCATCCCATGTATGATCATAACTTTCAAAGAACCATCTAAATGAATCAGTTAATGCTTTGACATTTTGTCTAGCTGGTTTACCACTGGGTAATTTTTTAGCAGGAAAGATTTCTCTATATTGCTTAATCTTCTCATTAAAATCTTTTCCCATTAACTGAATATTTGTTTTCTTCTTTGCTTTTAAAAAATAATTATCTAAATGAGCCATTAAAATTTTACCTTCTATAGTAATAGTATAGGCCCCTTTTACAAACTCTAAATAATTATTTTCAAGAAGACTTTTAAAATCTTCTTCAGGATACTGTATGGGCAATGAGACTTTCTCTTTCATTGAGAATAGTAACATTGCTTGATTTGGTGTTATTTTGTTCTTTAGAATTGTCTTCAGAAATTCCCACATAATCTTTTAATTGTGTTAAAATGTTAGTATGTATTCTTAAAAAAGTGCTTGATTTGCAAAATATATAGTTTTCAGCAGAATCAATAGCATTTATAATACTAGCGTGATTCTTTCCTATATGTCTAGCAATTGCACTTTTACTGTAACCTTGCATAAATGTAATTAAACAAAAAGCTTGTAAATGCATTTGATAATCATGCTTTCTAGTTCTATATGAAAATGACTCAACTTTTTCATATTCTGGGTTATATATTTTTAAAAGATTTAATGTAATCTTTTCAATAACTACAATTGGAGTTCTATTATCTCCAACAGCATCTGTTTCCCCAATAATTACAGTGACTTGTTCACCGAATTGTTCTTCAAAATCTTTAGTAAATTTACTAATAGCATTATGCATGCTATGAAGTTCATTTTTTATAGACATGTTGGTTTGTTTTAATAACAAATATACTAATTTTAAATGACTTTTTTGTAATAAATATGATATATTACACTTTTATAGTTTAAAAAATTTTTTATATATTTGCAGTATGTTATACAATTTAGAATTACACCGTGATCTTAAATTATTAGATAATTCAATCAGCCATAAAAGATTTATGGCCTATAGTAACTCCTTAAATAAAAATGGATATGTCAAAACAAAAGAAAGCATCAACGCCAGCACCAAAAAGAGAAAAAAGAAAAATTATAGATAGAACTAAAGTATTAAAAAATTTAACTTTAAATGCATCTATAGTTCCTACATTTCAAAATATTCTTATGACTCTCATTTCTCAAATGAAAGATCCAGAAAAAGTTGCTAGTATTTATACTAAAATCAATCAAATTGAAAAACATATTCAAGAGGAAACTACAATTCCTGAAGAACTTATTTTAAATCAATTTGAACAAATGATTTATGTTTGTACATATTTAATCCAATACTGCCAAGAAGAGGCAGAAAAACAAGGTTGTATGGTTGAGATTACATCAAACCCTCTTGATCCTGAACAGACCAAGAAGGTTTTTAGTATGCTTGCACAAGAAAGAACTAAATCAGATGATTTAGAAAAACAAGTGGAAGAAATTAATAAGCTTGTTAAACAATTGGATGTTAAAAAAGCTTAGGTTCTCAATTGAGTTCCATTAAAATCTCCCATTCTTATTAATTCTTGAATTACTAAATTTAATTCAGACTTGTCACAATCTGCAAATGATTTACAATACTCTTGATTATCTTTATTAAAACAAAGTCCAGTATGTCTTTTGGCCATCATTTTAACTTCTTCAAAAGTATAGCCAATATCATTAGCTAATTGTCTTATCATAGCATGTACTCTTGCCAGTTGGGCATTAGATCCTTTACTGGTTGTAGATATGCTAATAAATATTTCTATATTGGCTCCATCAGGGATTTCTTCTATAAACTTTTTATATCTTGTACCTTGAGCCTTAATTGGATACGTGACTTCACCATCTTTTTTGATGGCTTTAACAAATAAATTATTTTTCATTTGCTATATAGAACATTTCTTTTCCTTTTTTATCACCTTTGCTCCACTTACGGATTATGTATTTATCTCTACATTGTCCTAATAAAGCTTCAGCATCAGCTTTGGAAGGGATGTTTCTAAATGATAAAGTATTATAAGTAACATCAATTTCTTTTTTTACTTTTTCTACTTCATTTGTCTTAGGATTTAATCTTTTTACAATTCTTTCCTCTCTGGTTTTCTCACCATTTTCTATATGTATTGTTAATCTCATATCTCTTTTGTTATTTCATAACCCGGTTGTTCATCTCCCGGATCACTAATGTAAATTTCTGTCATTATATTCTTTGATTGTTTTAAATTTGAACAATAATAATAAATGGAATAAACTTATTGCAGTAATGCATACAATTTCTCCTATTAATAAACTTAACGGCATTATAGAACCTCCCAATAAAAATAAATGAAAGATCCAAACATAACGTTTTGTTTTATAAAGAGGAAATAAGCATGATAAAAAAAATGCAATTGCAAATACATTGTGCAATTCCCCATAATAATCAATTGAAAAAACAGTTAATAATATAAGCAATAAACCAGGAATCTCCCAGTTTTTCATTTGCAAAAAATAATAAGCTGTTGCAACATTTGCTAATATAAACAATGGTTGCAATGGTGTTTTCCAATATGTAGATAATGAAGGTTCATAACCATGCCAATATAGACATAAGTATGGATATGCAGATGCCACTAAGATTGTTAGTAACCTCCAAGCATACCCATATGACTTCATTTTAATTTAAAATATAATTGTTAGAAAATAGTTGATACATAATAATATACGAATTTTATTTCAATAACTACTTGAATCTTACTGTATTCCTATCAATTTTAATAAAATCATACCCACATGTGGCACAATTCATTTCATTATTCTCTGTTTCTACTAATTTATCAGTTAGACAATTTGGACAAAGAATATCTACAGGCTCAGTTAAAGCCTCTTCTTTTTGTAAATTGATGAATTCTTCTAATGTTCCGTCAAACTCAGCTTCACGCATTTCCATGAAGACTTCTTTCATTCTACCCATTAGAAATTTCCTGGTGCTACTTGTAAAACTCTAAGTCCTAAAGATCTCCACATATCAACTACTTGATCACGGTCATCTATTACATATTTAACATTATACTTAGGCCTAATATGATCCATATAGATCTCAGACTTAATTATACTATCTTTTCTAAAGTCACCTTTATCTCTAATATATAATAAATCATAAGGTACATTATGATCTTGCAACCATTTTCTAGTTTCTTTCTCACAAACACCATCTCTACCTGTTGTAATAATAATCTTGTATTTTTTACCAAAAAAAGGATCTTCTTTTTCAAAATCAATATTTGCTAAATCATTAACAAGATCAATAACATCTTGATGAGGTTTATCAAGATGAACTTTATCCCATTCAAAAGGAGTTCTTATACCTCTCATGTCTGCCAATGTACCATCTACATCAACAATAATTGCTTCTTCTTTTGCCATATAATTATTTTTAAAAAATATATCTAATTGTATTTAAGTTAAAATATTGACTATAAATCTGTTTAAACTGATCTAACAATATAGTTTTGTATTTTAATGGATACCTCATTACACCACCACCATTTTTAATTTCACTAGATAATCTCATTATTTCTCTAGCTTTTGGTGATGCACGTTGCATTTGCCTTTGATGATTAGTTAATGCAATTATTTCACATTTATTTTCACCTGCCATATCACTTACCATAGAGAATAAATTATTATACTCTTCCTTCCAAAATTTATAAAATATTAAAGGACTATAATTAATATGAACTTCCCATCCCAATTGTTTAAGCCGGTTAATATCAGCTATACGGCTCATTATTTTTTGCATCTTTGGTTCTAATATATCAGAATACTTTTGAGGCATTAAACTAACACGTACTCTTGGCCGTTTATTAAAATGATTTACATCTAATTTTAATAATCCAGGATACTTAGTAGCCATAGTACTATTAAGTTGAGGATGATCATCATATCTTTTAAGATAATCAATCAACGGTTCTGGCATATGTTTTTGCATTAATACTAAATCTGAATTGCAGGCAATATCTACCATAGTATATACCGGATCTTGTTGATTAGGAACTTTTTTATAAGTTTTTTCCCAATCAACTACAGATCCAAATATCTCATCTACATTTTCATTTACAAAAACTCTTTCACCGTTAAATCTAGCCATATAACAATAAGTTTTGATGCATCCACCAAAACATCCATATATAATGTTTGGAGCAATACAATCAGAACTATTGTTATTGGGTTTTGTAACTAAAGTTTTAGTTTTCTGTTTCTTTATCATGTTAAAGGATTAAAATAAGTAACTTTATTACGATCAAAATTTTCCAAAGCTTTTTCTAACCATATTTCATCTACAGTATCTTTATAACATAAGATGTGACATATGGCTGTTTCATCTGGATTTAATCTTAATAATCTACCAATCCTTTGAGTTGTTTTTCTTTCATTACCATATGAATGCATAATAATACCTTGTTTTAAACCTGGTATTGTTACACCTTCTGATAATTGTAATACACATGATAACTTATCAATTCTACCATCTGAAAATAATTCTAAATTTTCTTCAGATTGTTTATTTTTTGAATGATAACTATATTGACATACTTTATCTGCTTGAGCTTGAGTATTTGCAAAAATTATACATTTTTGGTTTATATTTTTAATAAGACCTTTAAGATATTCTTCTTTAGATGTATAATCCATAATGCCTCTCATTCTCATTATAGATGAAAATTGTCTTTGCTTTGGACTAATGGCTTGTGCCAGTCTTTCACATAAATAACTATAATCTTTTTTTTCTGATGTATACCATTTACCACCATTTTTATTTTTTTTCATTAGTGTTGGTAAACCAGATAGTTCAAGTTGATGAACAACAATCTTATAATCATTTAAAATATTACTATCAGCTGCTTGATCTACAGTGAAAGTATATATAATGGGACAATATTTTTGTACCATTCTCCACTTCTCTGAACCTTTTCTTTTAGGAGGAGTACCGGTTAACCCAAGAATCCTACCTTTAAAATTAGATAAAAAAGGCTCATGACTTTCTAATAAACTATGACATTCATCTAAATAAACACAATCAAAATCATTTGGGTTATGTTTGTTTATAGATAAATATGTAGTAAACGTTATATGAGGAATTAAATCTTCTGCATTAATTTCAGCAATCTCATCAATCCATGATGCAAATACAGAATGTTTAGGTGCAACAACTAAATATTTTACAAATGGGTCAAAAAATTTTTGCATATGTTTTAAACCTATTCTGGTTTTACCCATACCCATAGACATTGCAAGACCACATTTTTTGTAATTATAAGTTTTCTTTAGAGCTTCCTCATTAACAACATTTCTATTCAAAGCTGCTGTCTTCCCCATATTTCATTTTTAAAATATCTCTAATAAATGCAGCTCTTTTGTAATCTTCATTATTTACTGCCATTTTTAAGCTAAATTGCAAAAGATCTTTTTCTGCAAAATCACCAATAAGACCATCAGTCTTTTGAGTTTCACGTTCTTGTAGTTCTAATATGTTTGCTTCTTTAACTTCTTTTAAAAGATTTATTATATTTTGTTCTAACTCTGTTATTGTTTTTTGCAAAGCATTAAATAATTTAATTTTATTATGCAAAGTGCCAATGTAATAACCTAACAATCCAGATGTCAAACCTATAAGTATACTTATGTGTACTGGTTCCATGTTATTGTTTTTTTAAAATTGTTTGTAATTCATGAAATGCTTCTTCTGGAGTGTTTCCTTTACCTACTAAGTATGTAGCTCCATTAAAATATTCTCTTTTACCATCAGATGGAAAACAAAACCAATGTTTTCTATGATGATTATAATGAAATAATACTGCATACAGTTTATTTCCAAATTTTTCTGTAAATGTTTGATGTATATGAGTAACAGGAGGTCTGTATACAGAATCCTTTACTTGCCTATACTCTCTAATGTTTCTTTTTTTTGCCATAATAATTATTTTGATTGAGAAAATCCCAATTCTTTTGCGTCTTGTGGGTGTTCTTCTATCCACATATGACAATTTCTACATACTGCAAGCCAGGTAGTTGTATCTAAATGATATTTTCCCCGGCCTTTCATATGATGCACATCTGTAGCTTTAAGCATGCAATTATGTATTACAGCTTCACAGAGTGGTTTATTTTCAAAAAATTCTTTTCTTAATTTAGAATAAGAATTATTTTGCCTTGCTAACTTTTTTGATACTTTTCTCATTATTAGTTGGTTTTAATGATAAAAAGTTCTTAGGTAAAAGCCCCTTTGACATATAAAATAAAATTAAATCATTGTAAGTTAAACCTAAATCTTTTAAACTTATTTTATTTTTATAAGTAAGGTCAACATCATTTACTGATGCATTAACAAATCCTTTAGCTAAAGAACTATTAGTAAATATACGGAATATTTCATTAGATTTTTTATTACAAATGACTTGTTTCCACATGTTTAACTCATTTTGTCCTCTTTGCCAAACTTTTTTAATTCTTCTTTTTTTATCCCAATGCATTTTCTGAACTTCTTCAGGTTTATATACATTTAGGCCATGCAACACTCTTTTAAATAAGAAATGTTGATAAGGGTTGAGTTTAGTATAACATATTGTTTGTACTAAATTTTTTGGGTGCGTTTGATATTCAGATAATAAACCTAAGTATGCATATCTCTCTTCTCTTTTCTTTAACTCCTCAATTGCTTGAGCTTGATTTACTACTTTTTTAATTTTTTCTATTTGTTCTGGTTTAAACATAAGCGTTATTTTAAGTATTATTTTAAGATTGATATAAAAAAAAATAGAGGTAGCTTTTACACTACCCCTATTTAGATGAAAAAAAAATACAACATGATGGTGTTGCATATTAATGTGATCTTATCACACTAATTCTTATAGGTCAAATTCCTCAGTAGATTCATCTTCCAATACTAAATCATCAGAGCTTTCTTCCTCCATGTCATTAGTATCTTCAGCTACTGGTTCCTCTTTCTTTTTCTTCTTAGATGGTTTTTCTTCTACAGATGCTTCAAATTCATCAGCAGCTATAGAATCTGCACCATTAGAATTTGCTTCTCTAATTGCTTGTCCATTTGCATGTGCAATCAATGTATCTTCCATTGATCCAGTTCCATCATATATAGTCTTTCTATATATTGGTTCTCCATCAGCAGTAGCACAAATAATACCTGTTTCACCAGCTATTTTAAGATCTCTATCTGGATCTGATTCACTAAATGGTTGTGTACTTTCTTGTACAACTATATTACCAGGTAATTCACTTGAATCTTGAATACCTAGAGCTTCTAAATCTTCTACTTTACCGTGAAGTAATGTGCTAAGATTTGTTTTCTTTACCCAGCCTGTTGCTGTAAATGTAACTTTTTGTTGTGTCAATCTAACATGACCAAATTCTGGATTGTTTTTAGACACTCTGATTACTGCACCTGTCTTATCTTCAGGCACGATCTGAACTTTAGCTTTTTGCATTTTTTAAAGTTTAATAAAGGTTAATAAAAATAATTGATTGATTGCTAATCTTCTGTATTAAAATCAGCATCATTTAGTTTATCAGCATCATCTATTTCATCCAACCTAGGCTCATATTCATGAATTTCTTCCTGAGCTTGAGTTGTATCAGATTTTGCTGATGAGCCTTTAGCATAACTAAAAGCATTAGGATTATGACAATCACTAGTATAAGCAGATCCCAAACCATTTAATTCATTTATCTCTGCATCATTCATATTGAGAAATTGTTCTAGAGATAATTCAATAATTCTTCCGTTTGGTAATTGATAAATCATTTGTTAAAAAATAATTTTAAAAATAATTAAATCTTTACACTTTAGACGGATAAAAAATCTTAAATGTTTAAATCAAATAAAAATAATGAGTATAATTATAGCTATCTACACTAAATAAATTTTATTGTTTTTTCTTTTAATGTACTTTGCATTTTTTAACTCAAGTATTTTTCTTGCAACAGTGCGTTGACTAACATCTGCTAAATCAGCAATTGTGCTAATAGATGGATAACAACTTCTGTTTTTATCTGCAAACAAACAAAGGATAGAATAAATACCCTTTGCTTGCAATGAAATTTCAGGATCTGAAATAACTTCATATGAAATTATACCAAATCTATCTAAGTTCATGACTTATTCTAATTTTGATTCCTTTGCAGAAATCTTAAATGGAACTTTATGTGTTTTTATAATGTCCCGTGTGTATAATGTATCTGTTATTACTTTAAATTCATCAGTTTCAAGATCTATACCGTATAATTCTACTTTCATTTTCCAATAAAATGGATTAAAATTCTCTTTAGAAGAATTATAACTGTCATCACATAATACTGAGCCATAGACATACGGTATATTATCATAGTACTTTAATAAATTTAAATCTAATAATTTATCTTCAGCCATACCTGTAAAATATGTACATGCATCTTTCTGAACTCTAAATATACTACCAACTTTAAGTGGTTTGTATGGTTCATTGCTATGTAACAATGTCATTATTAATTCTAAATCATTACTAGACAATGAATTAATAATAATTGCTTCTATAGTTTTTGCATTTACAAAGGTTTTGTTAAATAATGGTGAAATAATACTGTTTACAGTTTCTTTAGTAAGTGAATAAGAGTCTATTTTTTTCATAGTGTTTAAATTTTAAAGATAAAAAAAAGGGAAGGTGCAATAAATACAATATCCTTCCCTTTCCCACTCACTTAACCAAAACAAGTAAGATAAAATCCCCTTCTTTTAATGTGGGTTTTAATACTGGTACTGTTAGTATGACACTGGTGTCATTCAAAAAACCTATCATCTAATTCAAGATTTAAATTTTTAAATTGATTATGATAGATTGTATGTTGATCTGGTGCATTTAAATACATCCGTATAGAATCTTCTAGTTTACCCAGATTAATTCTATTTTCTAACAGTTTGCTACTTAAATCTTCAATAGATAACGATTCAATATTCTGTTTGAATATTTTGTATCTAAGATTTAATGCATTTAATTCTTGGATATTATCATAATGACCTTTCATATGTAATCCTGACTTTACTTGCTTACGTACAATAGAGATTTCTAAATCTTCCCCATACATATGTCTAGTTTCAAAGCTTATTGAATCATGAATACCATTATGATCTGTAAAAGTTTTATATTTAAACCTTATACCTGGAACATTACCTTGATCTATAACATCTTTATGCATATAGTTAGTCAATGCTTCAACTTTATATAAGATTTTCTTAGGCATTTTTACATTTTTAGTAGTAATCAAATGTGTTTTATTATCATTGACCATGTATTTATGGCTAGTATGACCACTAAAATATGTATTAGAAAAATCTAAAACTTGTTGACCTTTAAAGTTAAGTAAACTAATTCTACCTTGATGACCTCTAAATAATTTATCACGATCAAATTTATAGATGCAAATACTATCTAAGAATTCAGCAGCAGCTTGTAATCCTGTAGTATCAGTAGTTTGTTCTAAAGTTTGTTCTGATTTAAAAAGTTTATTGAAGTAATATTTTAATTTTTTCATTGTTTTGGTTTTAAATGAATAAAAAGGGATTACCAGTTTCCCAGTAATCCCAGCTATTGTATCACATTATGCGTTAATGTGCTGACGTCTTTCTTTTTTGAAAGATTCTCTTCTTCTTGCTATGCGTTCATCTTCCTTGATAGTTTCTACAACTGCAGCACCATAGCAAAGTGTAAACATGCATGTAACTAAAATAAACATCTTAGCTGTCATGTTTGTTATTAATAAAAGTGATGTGATAGCAATGCATATACTTAGCACTGCTATTGCGAAATGAATATTCTTTTTCATGTTTTAAAATTTAAGGGTTATATCAAAGTATACAAAAGGTAAGAGTAATACGTATGTGTTATTAGATTCATGTCCAAATCCAATGCCTACGCCTCTAAAACGATTAGGTTTAAAGCTTACTTTAGGTAACATCTTAACATGATTAAGCTGTGCTAGCATAAAAAATGCTACAGATATAACAGCAATATTCATTGTTCCAATAATGAGTATAGTCAACCAACTCCATGTTATGTTATGACTTAACACTACAAGGATGTCAGTTGTAATACATAGTAATGGTAACATTACAGTATAAATAAATTTACAAATTCTCTGGGTTGTTTTTTTCTTCATGATTTCTATGTTTTGTTTTACGTGAGTATTTCTTTTTGTTCTTATGAACGGAAGGTTTCATTGCATCATACATTTCTTGCATAGTAACCTTAATTACTTTTAGTGGTTTTTTTTTCATAACGTTTTGGTTTAAAATAAACAAAGGGTTGAGAATGTGGCCCTTTATTCTAAGTTTATACTTGCCATTTCTGACTCAATTCACACGATGCATTACTGCATGTACTTAGAATACACACGGATTAAGATGTCCGCCATCACTGCTATTGTAGACATAACTTCACTTTCAAACTAACTTCCTTGGCAGGATTAGGAGAGAACCACCTCTCTTAGATAAATTTTACTTGATTCATTTACATTAGGCCTTGCGAGCTTTATCTGCACCTGTATATTACAACAGGATAAGTGTATTGTTGGGGTATCTCCCACATACAATAGCCTCTACGTTAATTTTGCTTTTAGTTATTGAACTTCATTGGCGTTCTGTTAAAAGGATTCAGGTTAGTAGTAGAAGACACGTAAAGTTTATATAACCATGCCAGCTTTTGACCAGTTTAGGTTATAACTCCTACTTACTTTCATGGGCCTCCCCATTACTTATTGTTTTAAATCCATTGTCACAGTATTTCTACTAGCAACTAGATAAAATTCTAATAACAGCTTTTGATCCGGTAAGATCATACTACCATTACCTATCATAACGCTTATTGATGTTTCCATCTCAACAACCAGCCTGTCTGATTGTCTATGCTACTGTATCACCTCAAGAGGATTTGATACACCATAACATAGATGTTACGATACCTTTCAGTGAAATGCATTGCTGCATCAGAGAGTCTATTCCATATTCAACTCTCTTTTATCCCATTGCTGGTTTATCCTTATGGCCACGAAGGCTGACCAATATCTTAAATAACAATTTCTAGGCACAAATAATGCTATACTAAATGTCATAACGACTTATATCTTACTTGGCTATAGGCTCTTTTATTTAACTGCCTAGAATTATTATTATTTTTTTTGTTTTGTTTGTTTGTCATCTTTGCATAGTTGTGTCAATGCTCTTTCAGGTGTGACATAACCTTCACTTACATCTTTTAGTAAGTTATATATTTGTTTTTTTGTCATACTCTTTGGTATTAGGTTTAAGTGATTGAAAAAATAACAGGAGAACGGATACTGGCCAACTCCTGTTATAATGCATAATGATCCTTTTATTGTATCCAACCTTATGCTAATAAGTTAAAGCAGTTTTACTTCATGCTTAGGAACCCACTCAACCACAAGATTCCGGATACCAATATGCTTATCCTGTATATAGAGAACATACATAGGAAGAACAAAAGGTAATTAGTCTGTTTGTTTCAGTCATAGCATTAGTGATAGCTATATTAATTATTACTGTGGTTGTTGTAAATATGGTGGTGATTAGTGGAAGAATGTGGTGAATATGATCTCACCCTAACAGAAACACGCACAAATAAATAAAAATGTGCGTGGAATTAAAGGAATGGCAGGCAAATATTATAATTTACCTTGCCGTAACACTATTTTGTTGAGTCTTCTTGTCTCTTTAGTGTTTAGATAGCTTGATGATACTATGTTCTGTCCTATATAGTAGTTATAGTCAGTATCCATGCCTTTTGCTAATTGTTTTGCATATGCACTAATATGTTTTAATGCCATGTCTTGTGCTGATCTGTATGTGATTTTATTTGCCATGAGTGGTTGTATTAGTGGGTTAAAATTAAGTGCACTGCCACGGTTAAGTAGCAATGCACAGTTAGGTTAAAGAAACCAGGAAGAATTACTTCTTCACTGGTCTGACCTTGAACATACCTGTTTCAAGACCAGTCTTCCTGTCAATTATTGGAGCAGACTTGTCCATCCAATATCCTTTGACAGGAGCTCCTTGCTTAGGAGGTTTAGCGTTAAGCTTTGCAAACTCTTTGCTTCTGCTAAGAAGTGGTTTACCATTTGCAAGCTTGACTCTAAGGACCCCATAGGTGATTTCATCCTTGGTGTCCGTAATAAGATTAAGACCTTCCCAAGGAGCATCTGTGACTTGGTTAGGTTGTTCAGTAAGCATTATGGTTACTGATGCACCATCCGGATAGTTCTTTGTATCTGCATGGTTTGCTTCATTAAAAGCGTAGCTGTAAAAAAATAATGTGTCCATTTGTTTTTTGTTTTAGTTAATAATTAATGGGGGCCACAGTGGGCCAGGTTTAAGCTGGGGAGCAGAACAATAGAACCTTATCACAATGCCAAACACACAATTTTTTACCAGGGGGGATAAAATTTTTAAATAATTGGTGGGGGGATTAGTTGATGTTTTGGGATAAATTGGGTATATTATTGTATAGAGATGTTTACTTAATTTAAAACACATGGAAGAACCTAATGAAGAAAATCATGAACTTTCTAAATTAACTGAAAGTGAAATCTTAATGTTAGAACAGGAGTTATTGACTATAGCATATCAGAACTCTTATCTCCTTATAACTAATAAGACTACCTTTGAGGATCTATTAGTTCAGAAGCATAAAAGTGGTAACTCAGCTATTTTAGCTCATGACCCTCATGCTGATTTAGAATTAACGGAAGTAGAAAACATCATTGACCATTTCATACAATTGGAAGAGTATGAAAAATGTCAAGAATTAAAACTTGTAATGGATGATCAGTGTAAATGAAATCTGGGATAAGAAAGAAGGTAGAGGAGTTTGGAGTAAAGATCCCAATGATGTAAATAAATTGTACGGTGAAATTACAGAAATGGGGGCTATAGATATAATAGATCTTTTTAAACCCACAAAAGATGATGTAATAATAGATATTGGATCAGGTGTAGGAAGATTATGTGCTCATTTAGCCGTAGAAACGGATGCAACCGTTATAGGCGTTGAGCTTTCTGAAATTAGACACCGTGAAGCCGTAAGAATGTTTGGAGAATATGGTTTAGATAATTTAAGATTCATTCATGGAAAGTATCCAATCTCATCAATAAAGAAAAAACCAACAATGGTTATAATTCATGGTTGTGGATTTACACGGGAAAATGCAGAAACAATATGGGAATCCTTACCAAAGGGGTGTAAGGTCATACATAACGTACATAAAACTAAAATTTTTGATAAGTTAAAAGACAAACAGAAAATTAAAATAGGTGTTTCATACCTTAAACTTTCTGGTGGTGCTTTTAACTATGGTATTAAATAATTATAATATGGAAAATATTCCTGATATAGTAATAGCGGCCTGGATAGTGGGTGCAATCGTAATACTTTATATTATTACTGAAAAAAGAAAATAAATTTAATAGGCTAAACTTTTAGTATTTAAACTTATTTTATATATATTTGTATTGTAACAATTATATTAATTAAAAACCAATATTATGGAAAAAGTTGTTGATAATGCAGAAAAAATGCAAACAGAAGCTCCTGAACTAACGCCAGAGCAGTTAGAAGAAAGAAGAGCGGAAATTACTAAATTTTACAAAGACAATATCAAGCATTTAAAAGTGCAATTAGAGTATGAAACTCTACTATGTGATATTGAAAAAAGAAGAGCAGAAAGAACGCAAGCTCAAATGTTTATGGTACAAGCACAAGCTGCAGCCAATGGGCAACAAAACCCAAATGCAGAGCAAATGTCTGAAGAATTTGAGCAAGCAATGAAGAAGGGGAGAACCTTAAAACGCCAAGACTAATGAAAACTCTAAGGCGTGGGGACCGTGGAAGTGATGTAATAAAGCTCCAAAGGTTTCTGGGGATTGATAAAGATGGCATCTTTGGTCCTCAAACTGAAAAGAAAGTTAAAGAGTTTCAATCTAAATATAACTTAACTGTTGATGGAATAGTAGGTGTAAAAACTTGGAGTGTATTAGAAGCTACAGCTGTTAAATTGGGTGATGATTATTGTGATAGTGGATACTGTCAATATTCTCGTCAACAAATTGAAGATGCAGTTAAAGCAAAAGGATACACTTATTTTAAAAAAGATTGGCTATTAAATATAGTAGGAATTAGAAACTCTAAAACAGAAAACAGACTTACTAATCTATATGATGATCTTATGACTGTTTCTTATTTAGATAATGGTCATATGAAGTATCATTGTTGGCCTATTACAACAGATCCTGGTGAATACTGGATAGATCATCCTATGAATACGGATGGATGTGCTATTTTAGTACCAGGTCAATACATTAAAACATATAAAATTACCAAACACCTTGGAAAATATGATGCTTTATGCCAAAGAGGTGGGAGGGTAAGTGTGTATCGTGATGGCAACCGTGATGATATTTATAATCATGATCCTGAAACTGTTGATGTAGGATACTTTGGTATTAATATTCACCGTAGTTCAGCGTATAGAAAAGGAAGCTACATTAATAAATATTCAGCAGGGTGTCAAGTATTTTCTGATCCAGATGATTTTGATGATTTTATGTCATTAGCTAGAAAATCAAAAGAAGCTGGTTATCCTTGGTTTACTTATACCCTTATTGAATCTAAAGATATTATATAATGGCACTTGTAAATAAAGTAGATAAAAGAATCAAAGTTACTGTTAATGATGCAATAGAGTATCAGATAATGACTCATTGTTTTTTTAATAATATTCAAATTAGTAACTCTGATCTTAAATGTTTGACCCAATTAGCTAAAGACGGTGAAACAGAACTAACTCTTTTTTGTAAAAATATAGCGGTTGTGGACATATTTAAAAGTCCACAATCTGCTAGAAATGCTATAACTAAAGCAGCTAAGAAAAATTTAATTACTAAAAAGGGAAAGAATAAAAAAACAATTTGTATCAGCAAAGAATTAAATATTCAAACAGATGGTACAATACTTTTAGACTTTAAAATTTTAGGATATGAACCCCAAAAAGCATAACACTTTTAAAGAGGATATTGCTAAAGAAGTAGGGGTCCATCCTGATGTGGTAGATGCATTTATTACTTTTTATTATGGAAAAGTAAGAAAAAATTTATCAGATCTAAATTGTTGTAATTTACATTTAGATGGATTAGGTACTTTTTCTTTAAGAAAGAAAAGATTGGAAAATAAAATTAAACGTTATAAAAGCATATTAGGCAATTTAACAAAAATGACTTTTGGTGGATATGATAAACATGTTGCAGTAAAAGAAAAGTTAAATAATTTAGAAAATGCTTTAAGTTTAATTGAAAAAAATGAAAAAAGAAAAGAAGAATGGCAGGAGAAACATGCAATAAAGAAGAAGAAACGTTAAGAAAATTATTATTAAGAAGATGGTATAAGTGTGCATGGTCTTATACTGATGATATAGTAGAATTTGATTGTGATGGGGAAAAATTTTATATTGATCCCAACAATTTAGATAAAAAAAATAAAGCAATATTTTACAAAATGTTAAAGAATGAAACTAGGAAAACTGATTAACGCATTTAAAAATGTTGACCAAATTGCGGAAGGCATTAAGAATAAAATATTTAAAAAAGAACATATAGAAGCTGTTGCTCATTTAAGATGGCAACAATGTAAAACATGTGAAAAATTAGATAAAGAAGGAAGTGAATGTGTAGCTCCTGGTACTCAACCATGCTGTGGAGAATGTGGATGCAGTTTAAGTTTAAAATTGAGAGCCCTTTCTACTGAATGTCCATTAGAAAAATGGAGTGCTTTAATGGAAGAAGAATTAGAAGATGAATTAATAGAACAAATTAAAAATAAAGAAGATGCCAGCAAAGAAGAATGATATTAGAATTACATTAACTGAAAAAGATTTTCAAGATTTTCCTAATGATCAAGATTTAGGTAGAATGGCAAGACAAAAATATATAAGCACATTAAAAGTAGTAACTCCACCAAAAGATTATAAAAATTATAATTGGGTTTATCCAGGCCCTACAAAACTATAAGTTATGGCAGTAATATTTAAAGAAGACGGTCATGTATATGAAAGCTTAGATCCTAATTTAGAAAAAGAGGATATTAAGTGGACAAGTGTTACATCATTTATTGGGATGTTTAAACCTAAATTTGATGCTAAAACACAAGCTAAAAAATCTTCTAAAAATAAAAAATCTAAATGGTACGGTATGTCTGAAAAAGAAATACTAGCTGCCTGGGAAGGAGAATCACAAAGAGCAATTAAATTAGGTAATTGGTATCATTTACAAAGAGAAAAAGATCTTTTAGAATTTGAAACTATTGAAAGAGACGGCACAGAAGTTCCTATTATACATCCAATAGAAGATGGAAATGGAATTAAAATAGCACCAGAACAAAAATTAAAAGAGGGTGTATACCCTGAACATTTAGTTTATTTAAAATCTGCAGGTTTATGTGGACAAGCAGATTTAGTAGAAATTGTTAACGGTACTATTAATATTACAGATTACAAAACTAATAAGGAAATTAAAGATAAAGGATTTACCAATTGGGAAGGCATTACAAAAAAAATGTTTAATCCCGTAAGCAATTTAGATGATTGCAATTTAAATCATTACAATCTACAATTGAGTTTATATGCTTATATTATTAAAAAACATAATCCTAAATTAAAAATAGGAAAGCTAACTATTCAACATGTTAAATTTAAAGAAGTAGGAAAAGATTCTAACGGATACCCTATTAATGAACATGTAGATGGAGAGCCGGTTATGGAAACAATAAAAATGTATGATTTATCATATTTAAAAAGTGAAATAAATTCTTTAATAACTTGGTTAAAAACAAATAAAAAATAAATATTATGCCAACACCTGCAAATTTTATACAAGTAGCTTGTGCTACACCAACATCTGAGCCAGATATGGCTTTTAGTCCACCAAAACTTGAAACAACATGGAGAACAAGTACAATATACTTTGATCAAACTAAATTAATATCATATGGAAAATACTTTGATCAGAATAAAAATAGTGGGACTGGAGGATATGATAATAATAAAACTCAAGTAAATCTTGGAATGACTGGATTTATTTATAACGGAAGTGTATCAGATTTTGAAAATGAATTAGTACCATGATAGAATATATAGAAAAACGTAAAGATTACAATTATTATAAAAAATGCAATGAGCTTATAGAAAGATTGGCTATGGATAACAAAGCTAAATCTATAATTGATATAGGTGGATATAATGGATTTTTTGTAAAAGATACACCTATTGAAAAAAAGACATGTTTAGATATAAGAGATGTTAAACCTGTAAAAAATATTAATTTTATAAATGAAGATTTTTTAACCTGGAAAGTAAAAGAAAAATATGATGTTGCAATATGCATGCAAGTATTAGAACATCTAGATAATACTACAATTCAAAATTTTACTGACAAATTATTTACTTTAAGTAATCATGTTATTATTTCTGTTCCTTATAAATGGAGAAAAGGTTGGTGTAAATATCATAAACAAGATCCTGTAGATCATTCTAAACTAAAAAAATGGACTAGAAAAAGACCCAATGAATCTTTTATTGTAAAAGATGATGGGGCAGAAAGATTAATAGCTTATTATAATCAGTCATGATAGTTAAATTATTTGACATACAAAATGAAAAAGTAGTGTTAACAGAACATTGTTATACATTAGAGTTTTTAAAAGCAATAAAAGAAAAATATCCAGATACACACATGAGTGTATATCAATATTTATTTTATATGACATGCCCTGATCCAGAAATGAATCCTTTTTTTAATTTACCAGAACATGATAAAGAGGATATAATTATAGATGAAGTTGGTTTAGAAGAGTCAACAGAAGATAGTGAAATAAGATATGCATTAGATAGATGTTCTCAAATGTATGAAACACCTACATTTAGAGCATATATGGGTATTAAAAAA
>CEPN01035443.1_pt1 | contig 17977 bp, 19 predicted proteins | sample 530391 | NCBI WGS metagenome assembly CEPN01 (sample SAMEA2620027, study PRJEB7988) | marine metagenome | isolation source: saline water (ENVO:00002010), including
GGGACCCGGCGGGAGGTCTTTAACACGGAACCGTCGTCGCAATCGTTCAGGGCCATCGTCTGGGTCTGCAAGTTGCGCGCGCATACTGACCTGTCCGCCAAGGTCGCTCGTTTCGCTGTAGTTGCCGTCTGGCCCTTCCCAGACAACCCCATACCGCCGACGCAAGGAGTCAATCCCGCCAATAGCAACCACGTTGGTTCCATCGTACCCAGTCCAATCCCCTTCAACGTTTCCGACGCGGCCCCGAACAGAAAAGCCGCCAGCGTTAACCGAGGTGCGGCTGGCACCTGTAGGTGCAGGCCCTTCCGCGTTTGGCGGAGAGGGCTGTGCCAAGAATCCAAACGGTCGCATCCGATGATTGTAGAAGTCGTACACCCACAGTCCGCCGCCATCGCAGTAGCTGATAAACAAGCGATTCCCGACAACACAGGTCTGGGTTGGATACCGCTGTTTACCTTGAGGAACAACGCTGGTGGTGGTGTTGTCCCGCAGGTAATACTTGATCTCCTCAAGGCCTGCGTTTGAACCTCCTGACGGTCGGGTCCATGGAGCGTATCGAAAGACGCCCGACGCAGTGATGAAGGCATATTCAGGCACCTCGCCATCTCTCATCATGAACGCCATTGCCACAACGTCAGAGAAGCATGCTGGTTGAGCTGAGCCTCGCCATTGATCTGGAATGACATGCATGAGCGGCAAGCCTGCCTTGAGGTAGCCCCGCTCATCCGTAAACCAATTGGAAATCAGATCTGCTGTTTGACCGTCACTACGGGGAGTCTCGGTCATGATGCGAGCAAAGCCCGCCAGCATTCCCCGCTGCATGCGACTTGGTTTACCGCGGCTCATGTCGATCGAATCTCCCCAAGTCTGATGATGGGGTCTCCACCCGGAGAGAGCCCGTCAGCAAAGCCCATCGTGGTGCCAGGCTCCATAACCTCTTGACTAATTAGCCGGTCTCGATGGATTAGGTATTCCTGGTAGTAAGTGCTTTTCATGTTGAGCACTCCTGGGCGGTCACCCGTCAGGTAGCTGGCAACCAATGCAAACAGACAGTCTGATGCCTCGGGCGGAAGCCAAGGAACTTCGTTGTCGTATTGAATGATCGGGGGCCTGCGCTTGTATCGAACCATTACAGGAACGCTGGTGGTGGGAACCTTGTCGAAGCGGATCGACTTGTGCCCGGTGACCTGCTCAATTGTGATGCGCTTGTCTGGCGGGTCGTAGTTTCCGTGGTCTCCGATTTCAATTTGATACCCAGGTATGGCTCGCCAGAAATAGTAAACGCCATCTGCGTCCGGGTACTCGTTGTAGGCGTTCCCTTTCGCTGCTTCGTTGGCGTGCCGAGCCCTGAAGATCCACTTCTCTACGCCGTAGTGGTGGTTGCTGGGCTTGTTGGTGCTTGGGTTATATCCGTGATTCTGGTCAAGATCAGGAGTGACCACATTGATAAATCCACCACCCCAGGTAGTCGACACCTTGGCTGAAGCCTCAGACTCCGCTGAAATATAAAACGGCTCCAGCAACCCCTCATTGGTTAGCCGAGCACGCCTCCGTCGTCCCCAGACATGGACGACCTTGTAGCTAAAGGTGCCCGCCTTTCCGTACTTGGGCTCGTTGGCACCTCCCCCGTTGTGTTGAGCGCCGCCAGAGGGATTGTAGCCCCACTTCTGAGTGTTCAGCTCGCCCCCGGTTATTACCGCATCAGGCGTGTAATGCGGAGGCTTCAACTGGAAAAAGTCTCCACGAGCCCACGTTTCTGGCTGACCCTCGCTCCGGTAGCCCTGATAGTACCGGTAGGTGTTTTGGTCGCGGCGCATCTGGGGAATGGGTGGAGCCACAGCGTTTGTATCGATGTCGTAGAAGACCTCAAGGATACTCTGCGCTTCGGGTGGCAGGGGGTAGTCGATGGTGATGATCCGGTAGGCCAGATTTGTTGCGTTTTGGTGCCACTCCAGATCGACACTGATGTGGATCGCTGGCGACTGCGACCACCCATTGACCGAGGTGTAGTCGTCAAGCCACACGTCCTGAATACGGCGCAAGTAGTAGTTGCCGTCGGCATCGAAGATTTCCAGCCATCGCCCTTCAACGGTCCCGTCCGTAGGGATTACAGTGACGGGGGCGGCATCTCGTCGGACAAAGACTAGCCGATCGTTGATGCCGGTCACGTTTTGATAGACTTCAAGCGTTCCGCCTTCCTTAATGACCGGCTCAGACAGGAACCGGACTTCCTCTGAAAGAAGGGCGTCAGGCAGGTCAGACCACAGGAATCGATAGGCGTCATTCAACGCATCATTGAAGCGGTTGTTGCCTTTGGTGTTGTTCTCTGGCAGTCCCGTCCGGCGACGAAATTGCTCTCGTAAGTCTTTGCGGCGCATACAGAAAAACCCTCGCGGCTACTATACCGCGAGGGTCATCTGTTAGACAGCGATCTGATCAGCTGCCGAAGACGAAGACCTCGGCCAGAATAATCTTAGCAGCTCCTAGGGTGTTCACCTGCAGAGCGCGAGCCAGCCACACAGTAGACGGAGGGGGGACCGCACCGATGTTGGTAAGTCCAGTATCATCCAGCATTCCAGCCCCACCAGTCACACCCAGGACGGTGCCGATGCCGACATCGTTGTTGAGCAGCACCTGACCCTTACCGCGGACGAGTCCCCAGAAGTAGTGGCCCGCAGGCACGGTGTTCTGCGTGATGCCGCCCACAGTGTTCTTGGGTGCGTCGTTCGCAGCAACTTCGACATCGACTTGGCTGTCGGTTTCAAAGTCCACCGCAATGCCCAAGACAAAATCCGAGCCGCTGTGGTTGCGAAGCATCCGGTAAATCTGGACGCCGTAGTCGGGGTGGAGGTACTCCATGAGAGCGCCTTCCGGGGCAAACGCAGTTGCGCTTGTGGTGGAAGGTTCCATCGTGGGTCCGGTATATCCTGCAAGCATGTCATTATCTCCTATAGAAAAGCTTAGTTGCTGCTGGTGCAGCCTTGAGCCAGAAGGTTGATGACGGCGAACTGGACTTCAAGAGAGATGAAGCTGATCAAAGCGTCGTGATTGGAGGTTTCAAGCCCATCATGGAACTTCCGCGTCTTGAAGTAATGACCGCCATTCACCCAAAGCTGAATCCCTTTTGGGTTGAGAAGGAAAGCTGCGTTGTTCAGGGGGTTGGCCACTGTTCGCAGACGAGCTGGGGTCATCCAACGGTTGGCGTGGTAGTGGACGCCATTGATGACCTCAACGGTCTTGTGGATGCGACCCTTCTCGATGTCCTCTGGCGTGTAGACGATGGCTGCTCGGCCAGCGCCGCCTGGGTAAGAACGGGCTTCCTTACCAATCTTCACGAGGTCAGCGATCGAAACGATGCCGAGGCTGATCTCACCCTCTTCAGCGTAGGTATCCGCAATGGCCTTGATCTCCTCGGCAGTGTCGATGAAGTCAGTACCGATGGCGGTGTTGCGGACGTGCTGGTTGTACCAGTTGTTCTCGTCGTTGACAGAGTCGTAGACGCGGGTTTCATTCAGGTAGGTGACGCCAGCAGCAGCCTGGTTGGTCGGAGTGTCGAAGAACAGGGCTCCGTTCTCAAGACCAACAGAGCGAAGACCAGTCTTGACGCCGTTCAGGGTGCCGACAACATCGAGGATGCTCTCGTCGCCCATGTAGAGCTGGCGGCAGAGTTGGTTCTTGCCGGACTGCATCGCAGCTTCCGTGACATCCTGAGTGAGCTTCTTCTTCTCAGCAGGAGTGGGAGCGCGGTCGATATCGACATTGGGGATAATAATGGGCTTGATAAGCTTGCCCCAGTCACCCTTCAAGTCGGAGAAGGTGTCCTTCTTGACCAGCGGAACCGTAATGTTGCTTGAGTCAATCCGAGTGAAATCGGAGTGGCCCGACTTGGTCCGGTACAGCTTGACGTAGCTTCCGCCAGATCGATCAACGCGGTTGTTCTTTGCGAGCGCGTTCAGCAGCGGGTCTTCAGCAAAGAATGAAGGAATCCGGTTCTTAACGAGATCGGGTACGGTTCTATTCAGATATTCAAGCAGGGCCATCTTTAACTCCCATGGGCTTCAGTCATTTGGTTGTTGTCAACCGCTACGCCAAAAGATGATCGTGGCGGCTCAGGATGTCGCGGGTGCTCATCTGCTCGACAGGAGCGTCTTCGTACCCGCCACTGTTATGGCCGGTTTCAACCAGCGCAGCTCGTTGAGTGTCTTCGGTCTTAGGCGGAGTCCATCCTGCCTTGCTACGCAAAAACACCCATGCATCGGTCATCTTTTTGGCTAAGTGTCCGTCCGTCCACTTGCTATAAAACCCCTCGACTTCGACCTCTTTTGCAAAGCTTTCTTTGAGGTCTGGCGGGGCTTTGGCGTAGTCAGGGTTGAGAGTCTTGAACAGTTCAGTGGCCAAGACGGTGTTTTCTTGGGCGACGTAGTTGTACCCGCCGCGGTAGACCTCGACCTCTTGCGCAAGTTCTACTGCATTGCCATTGTCTTCCAGCCCAGCTGCCAGACGCTGGAACATTTCCTTGGCCTCAGAGAACTCCTGGTGAGCCCGTCGGGTCTCCAAGCGTTCCTTCTGAACCCGCTCTACCAAGCTCGAAGCGAACGCTTGAGCCCCTTCCCCGAGCGAGGAGAGATCGAGTGACGACAGGTCATCGATCCCCTCCAGATTAGGCCATTCTACAGGGGTGGCCTCGACTTGAGATGCTTCAACCGGAGCTTCTTCGGGCTGGGCTTCGACCTGCCCTTCGGGCTGAACGGCTTCCTCAACCTCAGACGAGGTCGATTCTACCTCCGGCGTTTCCGCCGAGGAGGAGTCGGCCTCCGGCTCGACCACGGCCGCTTCCGGCGTCTGCTCCGGCTCCGGCTCCGGCGTCTGCTCCGGCTCTGACTCCAGGACTTGTTTCATCTCTGACAATGACATTAAGAGCCTCCATCAGCTCGTCAGGGTTGTTGACATCGAACATGCCAGGGAAGAGCTGGTCTGCCGCCGACTGGATAGCCTCAAGGACCTGTGGTGACAGTTCCGTTGTGGCCTGCGCCAGCAGACCCATCTCCACCATCTTGGCAGTAGCTGCTTCTATCATGCCCGGCGGGATCATCGGTGGTGCCGGTGGCATCGGCTCGGTCCCAGCGACTGGAACTGCGCCCTCTGGAATGGTTCCAGCGCCTGCCAAGCTGGCGATTGATGCCTCCAACTGCTCAAGGGGCAAGGCTGCCAGTTCTTCCTCAGACATCGCCAGAACTTGTTCTGCCGTCATCGGGGGTGGGCTCTGGGAAGTCTCCGCGTTTAATCCGTTCATCGACCTTCTCCGTCATGGATTTCCAACGAGCAAAAGTAGAATCACTCATGCCTGTCTTACCCTGGATATCAAGCCGGTCGATTAAAGCGTGGGCCCCATCAACGCCGTCTTGTTCTGTGGCTACTTCAAGCATTCGGTGCTCATCAAGCATGTCTTCTTGCATTACTCGCAGTTCTTTTCCATGCGGGTCCAGCCGCCGAATGCCCATCGCAGACTCAAACTTCGCGACATCAGAAGCGCTATTAAATCGGCCTTTTTCTCCTGCTTGTCGGACTTTCGAGTCCGACGAGCGGCGCATAGCATAAGCTGCTGCTCGCTCTTTTGGAGTAAAATGAGCCTGCTCCAGTTGCTCCAATTGGAGCATCGAGTATCCTCCGACATGGATTCGGACAGCCACTTGCCGTTGAGCTGGCTGCCCACAATGAGGGCAGATGACAGCGTCAGGAATTTCTGCTTGTCCCAGAAACAGTTCTTCGGATCGATGACCAGACAAGCATTGAAATAAATGGATAGGCATTTTTCCTGAACTTTTTCTTTACGAAACCAAGTTCCGTACGTTTCGTCAACCTTACCGCACCAAGGGAGGTAAAGCCACTGGAATACTTGGCTGAGGTAGACCCATGTCAGGAGCCACGTTTGGCGGGGCAGGGGCCATAGCCGCTTCTTGAGCAGCCAGTTGCTCCTCCTCCATCGTTGCAGAGTCTTTCATGATTGAAGGACGCTGGTGGAAGACATCAAAGACTTCTTTGACGAATTCTTCAGGCACAATGTTAGCAATGAACTCTGGCGGCAAGCGGCTGATTCGGTCCATAAGTTCGAGAAGTTGTTGGCGTCGAACGGTGATGTCCTCCATCAGCGGCGTAAACGGCAGGATCTTGAGCTTGGGATCGGTCGTCATAATCTCAGCGGCCAAAACCATCGGGCTAACATCAACCTGGCTGCTTGCGGCCAAGGCAACCATGTCGATCTTACTGGACTCTGGATTGGTAACTGCCCATCGAAGAATGCTCCCGGTCTTGATGAAGCCTTTTTTGATGTAGCGAACGAGCCGCTTCATCCTCTTTCCTACTCGCCCAGCGTCCTTGGCTTCAAGCATTCTTGCTTCTGCTGCGGTTCGGATGTTGACCGCAACCCCTCTGGCAGCGTCCATTTCGCCAGCTACCCGGCGGATATGCTGAGTCTGTTGATCAAGATGACGATTGAAGTCGTAAGTCGTTGACATTTCAGGGGTAACAAACACCCGCTCTGACAATCGACGACCTTGCGGATCGTCCTCAACGACGGTGGCCTCCCACGACTTGGCTCTTCGGAACCGGGAGAAGGCGTCTTCGTCCTTGAAGATTCCCCGCTCCAAGATCATGCGTCGAGGCAGACGGGACACCAACTCCCGTCGAGCCGATACCAGTTCGTTGATGTCGCGCTGGTTGGGGGCGAGCAGCGAGACATCGGGAATGCCGCCAGGGCGACCGAGGGGATTGTTCCAGACGAGCTGATCGTAGGGGTTTCCGTAGGGTGTGGGCGCGCTAAACAGGATCTGTTTGGTCCCAATGTGGACGTGGCAGAACTGGTTTCGCTGCAGGTCCCAGTACTCGTACAGAGTCACATAGACCTTCAGGCTCTTGCGCCGCCAGTCTTCCTCTTGCTCCAAGACCGCGTCGTCCCCGTTCTCCATGGCTCGAGGGTAAGTGTCTGGCTTAATTGGCTTCTTTAACTTGTAGAGGCCTTGCTCCACACGCTTCCTAAAGTCGTCGATGTGGAGGACAAACCGCTCGCAAATCCACCTTGCATCGCGAAACTTCCGAACATTTCGGTCGTAGATGACTTCCCACGGCATCTTCAGACGCCAGACCGGTCGCCCGACCTTGGTGTCCCAAGAGATTTTTCGGATTGCGCCGTCCTCAAAGATGCAGGCGTGCATGACCGCATCCCAGCAGTGGTCGTCCAGCTCGTCCTCTTCAGCGTAATGGTTGAGGATCGCAGCAAACCGGCGGCCAGCATATGCTGTGTCTTCTTGTGGCGACGGAATGCGTTCGCTGCTCTGTCGAACGTCGAGGGCCTCGCACTGGGGCACCTCCAGCGCCAGCGCGCTGGCCATCGTATCTAAGATCGGAAAGATCTCATTTTGCTCGGCTTGATAAAGGTTGCGACCTGCTGTTTTCCAGTAGATCCCGCCTTCGTTGTTCCAAAATTTCCCACGCCAATACGCAAGATTTCGAAGATCTTGGTCGCCCTGGTTGCGGCGGTACCAGTCCTGACCGTTCTTGACCTGCGTCAATATTCTTTGGAGTTTCTTGCTCTCTTCTTCTTGAGTGTACATCAGAAATGATCTCCGAACGGACTGCTATGATGGGTTTCGATTGAGCCAAGCTGACGCATCAGTTTATCCCAAGCTCGATTTGACTTCTCTCTTTCGCTCAAGTGTCCACGCGCCCAAGGCGTTGCGCGAACGCGCCGATACCCCCAAGCAGCTATTGCAACTGCTTGCGCAAGGTCGTAATGGCCTCCGCTACTATCCCGAGAGCGCCGCCCCCAACTGCCTCGATAACTCAAGAGTTGGCGCAAGATTCGATGGCTTGGGATATGCAAGCTGCCATCGGCCAATAAAACCTGCAGGTCGCCTTCGGCCTGCCTCTTGGTTTTTTCGCTCGACCACCATCCAGGGATAAGAGCAGCGCCTGGCCGGAACTGGCTTGGCTTGCGGCGAAAGGTGTACTTGTAGGCAATGTTGGGGTTGTCGATGAGGTGGGTGAGGACAGCTTCTCCGACCCCGTTGGCTTCAACGATCACGACAGCATCGTTGTACTGGCGACCGAACGCTGCCAGCATTTTCGCCATGGCAAAGGCGTTGTCGTGCCCCTGGTACTCAGCAACCACAGAGCACTCGGTGCAGTCGAGCACGACGACTCCAAAGTGGTCGCGCTCTGACCAGCTACCGGCTGGGTCGCAAGCTACGACGTAGACGTGTCCGTCCTTGGGCTTCTCGTGGACGACGCGGTTGGCGTTGTCTGCCAGCAGCCCGGTACCCCCGTCAATGCTGCGCATCATGGCGCGCAGCGTACCCAGATCGTAGATGGTGTTTTCTGCTAAGAACCAGCAATCAGACATTGAAATCGGGTATTCGCTTTTAAAGCGCTCGATCTTGTTTTTGCATTTGGGGAGGCCTTCCGTCTGCATCCAGAAAGCATGCGCGTCTGTTATTTCTGGGTTTGCGAGTCTGTACTCAGTGACAATGGAGTTTTCTCTCCACCCTGGTGGTGGGTCGCGCCGATACTCGCTGATCATCGTCCAGGGAATAAACAGAGTTAACCATTTGCTGCCTGGCTGCTCGCTTTCCAAGCATACAGCATGGAGCTGATCGCCCTCGTACTTCGGGGTGCTCTCAGCGATGATCAGTCCACCGTCCCCCGGCACCGCGTTGCGAGCCGACACCCAGGCATCGTCGCCACCCTCATCCGCCCACGACGAGAGCTCCGTCGCCAGCAGCACCTGGATTGTGTCTCCTCGGAGCGGCTCGTCATCAGCGACAGACGCAACATCGAGCCGAGACTCAAGCTTGGGGAACTCCAGCGTCTTGATGGCTCGACCGTACCGGTCGGGTTTTAGCCAAGCTGGCGACGTCCTCCAGTACCGATTGGCCATCTCTGCGAGGTTCTTTGCGGTGTTTTTCTTGTGCGCTAGGATAGCGCCCCAACAACCGCGGCGGCTGGTAATATGCTGGTAGACGATGCCCGTAAAGAACGTGCTGGAGCCGGTCTGCCGAGCCTTGACGTGGCATAGCCACCGCTGCTCGCTGTAGGCTTTCTGAATAGCAGCGACCATGAGCTGCTGGTGATCGAGCAGATCAAACCGCTGGATGCCGTGCATTTTTGTACGGATCTTAAGGTTTGGCAGATACCATGCTGGATTCCAGTATTCTGCGTCTGCAGGCGTAAACAATGTCACTCAGCTCCGCCTTGGATTAGAGCGTAGGGTCCGCTACTCAAAGCGTGATCTGCAGCCTTGGCCGCAGGCTGGTCTGATGGGCGTGCCTTTTTTAGCAGCCCATGCAGCTTGACCGCTTGCCCAATCAACAATGCCGCCCCTTTTACTTGAGCAACGGTTGCCGTAGGTTCGCTTGAGGAATCAGCTGGAACCAAGCGGTTCAAAAGGTCTTCAGTTGCATCCAAGGTAGATTCCGTTGTCTGCAGGCTATAGCGTGGATCGATCAAACGACACCTCCATCAATAAGTCTGGGGTCAGTCCGCTCTCAGGAAAAAGATCACACAGCGCAACCACAAAGTCTCGGTTTGTTGCCAGTATTTGTTGGCTCAAGCGGAGGGACTTGTGGACTGCTTGCTTGGTGACGCCATCTTCTTTTCCAATCGTTGTGATCGAAGCCCCCTGAAGACGGCGAAGCACCCTTCGCGCTGGTTTTGGGGAGAGGGCGTCTTCGATGGCTTTCTGCAGGCTTCGGTCAATGCTCTCCCCGCTGGGGCTCAGGTCTCCCAGCGTTGCTGCGCCTGCCGCCAGTACCTCCAGCAGGGTATCAACTGACCCGCCAGACCGAGCTTGCAGGTGCACTTCTTGAAACCGCGCTGCCCGGCTGCTGCGCCTTCCTTCTGATAGCAACATGGCCACCGCTGCGCGCACACCAGCTTGTCTGCTACCGTAGAGATAGATAAGCTGATGCGCTTGCCATTGAGGCATAGTCATGTGAAAACTCACAGTATTAGCCATATCAGCCACGCCACCTACCTGAGAGGACCAAATGGCCGCACCCCGAAAGTACTTGTCTACAGAAGAAGGCGCAGCGCTTCTTGCCAAGATCACCGCTCTTGAGGCTAAATTGCAAGCCAAAGACGCCACTACTTCTTCTATGGAAGACGATAAGGTCGGTCGCCTGGAATGCATCGTTTACGACGGAATGGCGGGCGTCCGCATGGTTTTCGACAACGATGGAGAAGCTGTTCGCGCCATCAACGGTTTGCGCCGCAAGGTCATGACACAGGGCATCAACGTCGTCAACGGAGGGAGAGTTGTGTGTTTCCGACAGCTTACTCGAGTCGTTTTCAGCGGCGAGTTGGCTCAGGACCATCCGATCCTCCTGAAGTAGGAGGAGCAAGTTTGGCTAAGAAATGATCGAGATCGGCCAGCGCGTTTTGAACTCGCTTGGCGTGATCGGTAATTTTTTCTAGCGCTGCGACAAAAAGCGCTGGGGCAGCTTCAAGAACGTAAGCTTGGGCATGGTACTCCCGCGGGCTGGTCGGTATGCCTGTTGGTACGTGCCCAAGCGACTCACCTCCTGGTCTTCCGAAGTCCACAAAGAAGCAGGGGGGTTCCCGATTGCCCAGCCAATAGACCTTCACGAGATCTTCGGAGTCGCTTGAGGATTTCGGCTCCATTTCTGCGACCACGTCTACGAAGAACCGTTGAGCTGCGAAGATCTTCTGCAGTCGTTGGGTTGCCAGCATGCTGTCTCGCAGCGCTTGGTCCCAATCCTGTTTCGCTTGGTCCAGTACTTTTCGGTCTCCCATCCCTCAACCTCGCGTTGATTGCTGCGGCAAGAATAGCGGGCGACGGGTCAAAAAGCACGACTGATGGCAACCCAAGGGCTTTCGCATATCGATCAACTGTTTTTTTTTGAGGCTTTAATCGCAGCTTAAGGTCCAAGCGAACTTGTTTGCTCGTCGTTTTTCCAGACCGAGCCAAGTCGTCATGCGAAAGCCCGAGCAGTTGAGCTGCCATTGCAACGTTGTTCCAGAATGCCATGATAGAAATATGAGGTGTTTGACTGCTCAATGCTACTTGGTATCCGAATTCACCCGCGTCAGGGTTCTCAAATAAACAGGAAAACGCTCATGGCTTTGCCCGTCAAGTGGGTCAAACAGAAGGTTGAACCAACCAAGCTATATGCTCGCGGAGCGTTTGATGCCCGCCGCGTTGAAAACTATGGAAAGCTGATCGGGCACTACCACACGGATAGTAAGATTCGGAACTGCCCAAACCGTCGCGCTATTTTTTGCGCTGGGCGAATACAAATCGGACTGGTCTGGCATGATGTCGGAGTTGTTACTGGCGCAAAAGACATCTTCCTTGGTAGGAATGGTGAACTCTGGCGGCTTCAAGGAGCCTTGTTAAAAGGTTTCGCTCCAAATCCAGCTCACTACCCTGGAGAGGCCAAAAAGGTTTGGGCTGACCGGGTATCCAGATCCGTCGTCCTTCGCTTGATGAATCCCCATGTCCTCGCTCTTGAGGACGATGCGCGGAAACGATACCACGCTGTCTTGACCGCGCATCTCAAAAACCGAACCCTTGAAGCGGCAGCCCTTGGCAGGCGTCGGGAGGCGATTGACTACGCTAAAGCCATTAGCCCCTCTTGGAACCGCCGAGATTTAGTTTCCCCGAGAAACCCGACGCTTCGGCACGCTCTACTCTTTAGCTTGTCTCTGGCCCTCAGTTCAGACGACGCCGCAGATCTGATCCACATGGCTGCTTGGCTGGAGTACCGTGTGCCGGTTTTCAACCGCGAGGCCTGCATCAACCTCTACAGCTCGGCGTGCAGGCAACTCTCGATGCTGGTCCCAGAGTGGCACGCCCACAGCTTCCTTTGCAACTGGCGCGTGGCTGGGTCAATCGAAACCGTCTTGGAAGAGCAATACTGTCGGACGTTGAACATGGCCAGCGACCGACAGGTGTCTGCTCAAGCTGTATTGGGCCTCGACCTCTCTCCTCCAGCCAGCAAACCTGACCTGGACATCAAGTCAGCTGGGACTGCTCAGGTTCGCTTTGTTGAAGAGTTGTAGCGTCGACATCAATAATTTCTTCAGGCAGAAGCCCAAGAGACCCTGCTTTTTTGATCGGCGTTTCTTGAGGACGATCCACGATTACGTTTGGAACCTCCTCTACCTCCCCAAGCAGAGCGGCCTCGTACTGAGCGTCAAGAAGAGGAAAGGTGCCTCGGGCAACCGCGTCGTGGATTGCGGTCTTCATTGCCATCTGTACAGGGTGTTCAACCCATGGACCCTTGCTTTTTGAGCCTCGCTTATAGCTGTCGCTTGAATCTCGGTGCCTGATAATATTGTCTTTGCCGATCACATGGTGGATCACTTCTCCGCGAATTCGGCCCAAGACGTAGCAAGCAACAAGACTGTCCCAGTCTCTTGGGATATCAAACAACTGCTCGTGTTCCAAATATGCCCCGTTGGTGCCGTCCTTTACAACAAAGGGCTCACCTCGGAACACGGGTCGAACACGCAGCGATCGGACTCCATTGCGCTCAACCAGTTTTTTGACTCCCCGCCAGCTCGTTTGAGCCTGCACTTCCTTGACCCAGCCTTGACTGGTTTTCATGTTGCGAGGCACCAAGTAGACATCGGGACTGGGCCCGCCAGGAAACAAACCCATCCGAGCACAAACCATCCCAGCCTTCAGGACGCTGGCGGGGCTGACTTGGAGGATTGAGGGGTTGCGCATCGCCGCATCTCGGATTCCCGTGATGACAGCCTGGACTCCGCGAGCCACCTCTTGGGCGTCGTTGCCTAAGAAGCTGTCTCGCAGATGGGCCTCGTGAGAGCGCAAGAAACCGTGCATTTCGCGCACGGAGGGGAACTGTTCAGCCATCGTGTTTCACTCCTGATACCCGCAGCATTGGGGTGCGGTTTTTGGGTCGTCCAAGGATTGCCTTGCCGCCGCTGCTCAGGGTGAGTCCCTTGCCGTCAGCGATGGCGGCAACAATTTCGTTGCGAAGTTTCGCCTTCTGTCTTGTTAGTTCTTTTATCTCAGCGTTGATTGCAGCGTACCGTCGAATCATATCAGCCTCCTCTCCTTCAGCTCGCCGAACGGGCGACTTCAGTTCTCCAAATCGGTCAGAGAGCGCATCTCGACAAGCCCTCGATCCGTCCATGGGTGGCTCTACCTTTTGGAGGAGGTGCCGCTCTCGCCAGTGGCTGATCCGTCGAAGCATGGCGATCTGCACCGCTGGATCGGCCTTGACAACGTACTCTCGAACGTCCAAGAACTCCGCCAAGCCGGGGATGGCCACCACAACAATCCACTCTTTCAGCCCGGTGACTGCCATACTCCAATAGACCTGCGCAGCCACGCGACCAGGGATTATGTGGTTGCTGTGTCCTTCTCGCCACTCCTCGATGACCTGACCAGTCAGGCCCCACTTCCAAGGCTCCCGGCTTGTCTTGATTTCGACGCCCACCAAATCCCCTTCCAGTTCAACAAATCCATCAGGGCTGACAGAAGCCCAGGTGTGACTTGAGTGTAGCACGCGCACTGAACACCTGTGCAGGTCATAACCTGTCATGCTCTGCCACAAGTCGCCTACAACCTTTTCCATCCTCTTTCCGCGCAGGCAGTCCTCGACTTCAGATGGGGACAGTGTCTGACCAACGCCATCAACGTATTCTCGATAGACGCTCCAGGGGCTGCCCCAGCCCACCCCCAAGATGCTGGCCGCCATCGATCCACCGATTCGGTAGCGGCCTGGGTCTTCCGAGGTGTGACCGTGGAAAACACGGTCCTGAAGCCATGCTTCGTAGTTTGCGTACAAGATGTTCCTACCGGCGAACGCCTGCTTGAGAAGAACAGCCATTTTTCCTCCTTGGGGTTGCACCAATCGTAGCCCGAGGCTACAACTGGGTCAACGCAAGGAGCGGACAACAAATGGCAACGAACGAATCCTGGCTGCCTGTACCGGAGCGACTCGTGCGAGCGATCGAGACAGCCCCTCGAGCGGACAAGCGAGCATGGGCGATTGCCTCGCTTGTCGTCTGGGTGCTGGCGTTCTACCGGCTGCGCCGAGGCGAGGAGTGCAGCCTGCGCGACCTGCGCGCTTGGAGTTGCAGCAACAGCCAGAGCCGGGCGAAGGCAGGGAAGGCCGATGCGCAGCAGTTTTTGGATGGCTGGACCGGTTCCAGACCACCCGTAGACCACTCGTGGACCACCCGTAGACCACCCGTAGACCACCAGTGGACCAGTGGTGTTGAGGTTCAAGCAGCCAAACCAGATAGCTCTGGACCACCCGTAGACCACCGGCAGACCACCCGTAGACCACCCGTAGACCACTCGCAGACCGATCGCGCGCGTTCTTCTTCTTTACAGAGTACAACTACAGGTACAAATACAAAAAGAAGAAGGAAGTCTCGATCTTCTGCCTTGAGCGAAAAAGAGATCTCCGCTGTGACGATTCCTCCTGGGCTTGCCAGCCTTGAGGGGTTCACTGAACTTTGGCTGGGATGGACCCGAGTGCGTGGGGGCACCCCTTGGCGCGAGCCAGCGCAGGTGGCTCGCATCTTGTCGAAACTGGACAAGTGGCGAGCTGAGGGTCTTCCAGTTCTTGCAGCCGTCGAGAAGGCCTACGAAAGCAGTTGGAGCGGATTCCTTCGCAGATACCTTGAAGATATCAAGTCAAAGCAGACGAAACTTTCGGCATCAACGATGCCCATCCCTGACATCACCAACAACAGCGACCCATTTGATCAATGGGTAGGAGACAAGACCAATGGCAACTGAACGAGGCGTAGAGAATCTGCTGAGCATGCTGCAAGCATCCGGGTTGGACTGGGGCCCCAAGGGCGACCCACGACAAGTGGTTTCCACTTGGGCTTCGATGCTTGATCATCGAGATATTACTGACGGGATGCTGGTATGGGCTGCCAAGAAATGGCAGGAAAACGGGAACACGAACTGGCCAAAGCCAATGGAAATCCGAAACCTTGTGGCCGATCAGCGCAACCGCGTTGCCGAGAAGCGGATGGAGGACGCTGGAGAAAAGGGTTGCTACCGGTGCGCTTGGACCGGTACGAGAACTGTCGTTCGCCACCTGCTGCTGCTGAAGGAGCCAATCAGCCCAGCTGATGCTGATCTGCTTGTTCGATATTTCTTGAGCGACGACCCATCGCTGCACTCGGAAGTCGGACAATTTGTCCTCGACAATCCGAAGATTGCTGGAGAGAAAATGCGGACCTTTGTGGTCCGCTGCGACTGCGGCTTGGGCTCTCTGAAACAGAACCTTTTGCCTTATCAGGAATATTCCCAGAAGAATCCGCCTGTTCGGGAGCCTGGGCCAGCTTGGAAGCCTCCGACAGCAGTGGCTTGCCGCCAGTACGTCACGGGCACCGGGAAGCGCTACCACCCCGACGATACGCGACCCCGAGAGCAGGGCACGACAACGGTTCGTTGGTACAACAGCCCCTCCCCGGAGGAGCTGAACGGCCCGGTTGAAGGCCACCGAATCCGAGAGAACGTCGCCAAGGGTGGAAGCCACGGGGCGAAGAAGTATATCGTCAAGGCAATGGGTCGACGGTGAGATCGCTTGAGTTCAGGATCGGCATTCCCGAAACCTCGGGCCGGTTCCTGATCGAAGCAAAGGAGAGGGGATACAAAGTGATGGTGTCCGCCTCTCGCTTCTGGAAGGCCAAGCATCAGCGCTTCATCCGGCCAGGCAAGCGCTTGATTGGTCTCGATGTCTTCCTCGACTCCGCTGGCTTTACCGCGATGCGGCATTGGGGCGGCTATCCCTGGAGCGCCGAAGAGTACTTGACCCTGGTTAGCCAGGGGACGTGGACGCACTGGTCGCAGATGGACTACTGCTGCGAGCCAGAGGTGGCGGGCAACGAGCCTGAGATATTGTCTCGCCTGGACCAGACCGCAGCCATGCTGGGGACGCTGACAAAAAGGTCAGAAGACCTTGGCCTGAAGCGACCGCTGCCTGTTTTGCAGGGATGGACCCCGGCGCACTATCGGAGGTCCGCTGATCTGGCAGACTCCGTCCTCAAAGGAGCGTGGCCGGATCTGGTTGGAGTGGGCTCTGTCTGCAGGCGGCAAGTAAAGGGCCCAGCTGGAATATTGAGCATCGTGCAGGCGCTGGACACGCACTTGCCGCCGCATGTGAGGCTTCACCTTTTCGGGGTCAAATCTGAGTCTCTTGGTAGTCTTCAGAAGAACCCAAGAGTGGTCTCAGCGGACTCTATGGCATGGGACATTGCCGTTCGCTGGGAATGTCGAAAAACAAGCAAGAAATACAACATGGATAACAGAATCAAGGGGATGCACCAGTGGATGTCAAAGCAGATCGAAACCCTCTCCGACACGTCCTCCTCCTCCTCAGCGGGGGGCTCGACAGTACAACTTGCGCTGCCCTTCTGATTGCTGAGGGCTACAAAGTCAGCGCCATCACCTACGACTACGGGCAGTTGACCTCTTCTGCCGAGCTGGAAGCGGCGAAAGCGGTTGCTGACCATTACGGCATTGATCTGACAGTGGCTGAGATCCCGGCCACCTACTGGCGATGTCCTCTGACGGGACAGGGCGACGTTCCAGTGGACCGCGAGGTGTCTGAAATGGACTCAAGCGTGGCTTCCACCTACGTCCCACACCGCAACCTGCAGCTCCTGACGATAGCTGCCGCGGTGGCCTACCAGAAGGGGATAAATACCCTCTGCATCGGCGTAAACGCCCAAGACTACAGCGGGTATCCAGACTGTAGGCCGAGCTTCATTGCATCCGCAGAAGCCACGCTCTCGATCAGCGGGGACTCGCCCATTAAAATAATGAGCCCGCTTTCCTCCATGTCTAAAGCGGACATCGTGCGCGTTGCGGTCGGTCACAGCGCGCCCATTGCATTGACGTTGAGTTGCTACCTCAGCGAAAGCCCTTGTGGGCGCTGCGACTCTTGCCTGCTGCGGGCCAAAGGCTTCGACGAGGCCGGTGAACTTGACGCCTGCCTCGTCTGAGGCTACATGTCAAGACACAAGGAGGGCAACAATGTTCGACACAACCGGCGATACAAGTCCTGGCCGCGACCCAGAGCAGTTCCGAAACTTACTGGACAAGGTGGGCCTCAACAACCTCACCCGAGCCAGCAGGCTGCTCGACATGGACCGCAGCGCGCTGTCCCGTTTCCTCAACGGCCACCGAAAGTTCAGCCTTCTCAATGAGTTGGTCGTAAACATGGTTGCCAAAGCGGTCAACGATGGTGCTCATCCAGGTTTCATCAAACAAGCCCTCAGCGACAATCTAAGCGACGACGGATTGGTTTCATTGATGGTTACCCTGGTTGAAGGCGAAGATCAGTGAACTTGATCGTCAGTGGTGGGGGAAAATACGCCAACCGCAGGCGCATCAAGCAGGTGCTCACTTGGCTGAAGCCGAGGGGCATTGCATGTTTGAGCCATCCGCTGGCATTCGCAGACCTGCTCCGAGAGCTGACCAAAGAAATTAGCGCATCTCTGGAGCGCATTGTGCCGCTCTACGAGCAAGGCGCACGAATCGCAGGGCTCGGTACTGTTGGTGCTGAGCTGGCCAACTTGGAGATGTTGTCAGACTGGGATGGTCTTGTGGTGGCCTTCCGCGGGGACCACAAGACCACCTCGCTGGTTATCGAAGCGCTCAAGCAGAAGCGCTCAGTGCTGCTGGTCGATGGTGGACCCAAGAAACTGGTCGAAATGCTCATCAGCAACCACGAGCTGAAGATCATTCAAGAACACCAGCACCGAAGTTTGCGCGTTTTGCGGCAACAGAACGCTGAACTGAGGCTAATGCTGGAGATTGCCGACGAGGAGTAGCTACTCGCCGCCCAAGTCAGATTGACTATTTGCTCTGCTTGGCTTTGATGGCTCGGCCTTGCAGGGCGGCCTTTGCCTTTGCTCTCTTGCGTCCTGACTCGCTGCTGTAGCGGTACTTCTTGCCGGTCTT
>CEPN01005356.1_pt1 | contig 17674 bp, 19 predicted proteins | sample 530391 | NCBI WGS metagenome assembly CEPN01 (sample SAMEA2620027, study PRJEB7988) | marine metagenome | isolation source: saline water (ENVO:00002010), including
AATACACCGCTTGGGACGGTGACTCCTCCGGTAGTTATATTTATATGCTTGCCGTTATCACCTGCCACCAGTGTGTACGCGCTGGTTTGACTGTTCTGCGGAATATCACTTGGGCCTTGAGGCCCCTGATCCCCCTGCGGGCCAGAACCTGACAAACTAAAAAGTGAAAGCGCTGAAGTACCAAGCTCAAGTGAGGTTGTGATTCCGTTATCATTTTTTTGTGCTTGAACGCGAATTACGTCATTAGCAGATAAAACGGCAATGCAAGAGCCAACAGCAGTAAAATCACCATCCGCTGTGTTTCTTGAGTACACAGAACATTCCGAACCTGTGACAGCGGTTCCATTAACTTGCACTACTCCGGTAACAATTACACGGTTATTGCCTGATGACTGGTCGCCGTCGAGGCTGTACTCAATGTAATAGGTGCTGGCATTAATTACTGTAATTTCACCGCCAGACCCAACAGTAAAATCAGAGGCATCAGATGTTGCAATCGTTGTGTCAAAATCAACAGTTGCAAGCGAAGTGGTTAACGCCTGTGAGCCAGAACCATCTACATGCAAAAACCTTAATGGAGTTCCACTGCTGCCGCCACCGCCGATCTCTTTTATAGATCCACCATCGTTTAAATATAATTTTTGCGCGGATTTATCTACAGCGACTTCACCATCAACAATGTCACTTGTCGTTGGTGTGCTCGTGCCTCGCTTGAGCTTGATTGTGTTTGCCATAAATTAAAATGTGCCCCCATCGACAGTCGAAGAGTCGTTCAAATAGTCCGTTCCAGCGCTAGCAACGCTAAACGCAGACGTGCCATTCCCTTTTAAAATGCCAGTAAGCGTTGTTGCGCCTGTGCCGCCATCTGCAACCGCAAGCGTTCCTGTGATTGCTGACGCCGAAAGATCAATCGCAAGTTCAGTTGATTCAATTACACAGCCGCCATTTGCTTTTAAATCAAGGCTTACCTCTGAGCCGCTTACGTCAATTCCGTCTCCAGCAGAAGGCGCTCCAGCGGCTGCAGCAATCGTGATTGAACCACTGCCCTCAGTGATTGTGATATTGCTGCCAGCCGTCAGCGTTGAAAGCGCATAGCCGCTTCCATTGCCAATCAACAGCTCTCCGTTAGACGGGGCAGCCGTGAGGCCAGTTCCACCGTATGCGCGGCCAATCGTAGTCCCTTGCCAAACTCCAGTCGCGATTGTCCCAAGACTGGTCAAGCTTGACCCTGTAACGCCTGAGCCAAGGCTGCTAGCACTTAGGACACTGGTTCCGTTAATTTTAAATTCTTTGCCAGAAGCAAGATTGACGTGCTCGGAAAAATCCCAACTGTCAGTGTCGTTTTCCCAAAGAATTGTATGATCAGTTGCCCCTTTTAAAGTGATTCCACCCCCATCAGCTGTTGCATCAGTTGGGGTCGAAACCTTGCCTAAGGTGATATTTTTATCGGCTACGTCAACAGTAGTTGAGTTGACCGTTGTGGTTGTGCCAGAGACTGTTAAATCACCGCTAACCGTTAGGTCGTTGCTAAATGTGGTATCCCCTGAAAGAGTCGCGCCACTTAAATCAACCGTTCCAGTAAACGTCTTGTTGCCACTTATGGTCTGGTTAGAAGTAAGGGTGGCAAAAGCGCCTGAACCGCCGATACTTATCACCGAGCTGGCGGCTCCTCCCCCTGCGTCACCAAATCCGTAGTACAGGATATTGTCAACCTCTGAGTACGCCGGTTCACTCGGGGCAAGGCTGCTTGGAGCGCCAGACGCGCCGCCCGATGCACGTTTCTTTAGGCGGATTGTGTTTGCCATGGCTTAGAAATTTCCTCCAAGGACGAGGGTGTCGGTTGTCCAGGTGGCATCGGCCAAAAATTTACCTGAACTGCCGTCGTAATAAACGATGCTCTTATCAACTTTAGCAGCGTCGTCTACTGCTATGCCCTCCCCCGTTCCGCCTTGCGGGCCAACCGTTGATGCCGTTACAACTGTTGTAACCGGCGAGCTAACAACTGTCGAGCCACTTGAATCAGTAACCGTGACAGTATTAGCCTGGGTTGTAACATTTACTGATGTCATGCTGTGTAGCCCTGAGAGACTGTAATTTGACCCTCTAAATAATAATTTTTTAGACCTGCGGAAGTGGTAACTAATACGTCGTAGTTTAAAATATCAGGAAAAGTGGCAGTTTGCGTGTCAGTCAAAGAGATTTGCACTTGCCCGTTGGATCGATTTGTATATGCAACCGCAAAATCTGCGTATTTTGTTGTCCTTGGAGCGTCCCAAGCCTGGGCAGCCACAGTCGCGCCAGTCAGATCAATTGCTGCATCAGTGCTGTCTTTAAACTGAAGCGCAAGAGAAAAGCTTGCACGACGCTGAACGACAAAATTATATGTGCCAGGAGAAACGCTCATGATCTCCACCAATTAAAGACATACTACCTGCAACCTTGGCAAAAGGTCAGCCTCAGTCGGTTGACTGCAGGCAGGAGTACGCTTGGTACAAGCCGGTATAAAGACCGTGCATAGGGTGATTTGGCTTATCGCGTCCATCGTGCAGATATAAAGCATTCATCCACAACGCGCGATTTCGCATCGCAACAACATCCTCTGCGCCAGGCTTGCAGGGCATCATCGGGTCAGGTCGTTTCATTACGAGGCAGCCATCAAGCCATGGGCAGAAGCAAACGCTAGAAGCGCCTCAACTTTTGCCTCAAGCGTCACGCAATACTGCAACAACTCGGCATTTGTTGGAGCTGCTGCGTCTGCAATCGTATTGGTGTCATTGGCGCTGGGCAGCGAACCAGAGCTTGCCGTAGTCGTAATGTCGGCTACATGTGCTGACTGCGCCGCAGCGGTCGCGCCAAAAAAACCAATCTTGTCAGCACTCAGCTCAAATTGAGTCGATAGCGTGCCATTGACGCGAACTTTGTGCTTTAAAGCTCCATCCTCGGTTGTGTCACTTGCGTCAACGATGCTTGCTTCAATAGCCGCGTAATCAAGCTCTTCAGGCGTTGCGTTGTCGTTTTTCCCTCGATAAAACAACGTACTTAAAACGTCATTGTCTTGGCCAGCCCCGTTAGCGCCCCTGCGGTGGTAAAGCGTTATATCTCCTCCAGAAGAAGCATCGTCCGCATTGCACTCTGAACGAATGTTTGTACCAGTCAGGCTTGTGGTGACATGCAGCGGATATGCCGGAGTTAGCTCCCCTACGCCGACATACTGGTTATACAAACGAAGCCTTGATTCGACGGCATTAGACGCCGATGACATTAAATCTAAAATGCCATCTTCGCTCCCGTCAGCTGCTGTCTGAATCCCTGCTGTGATTTGAGCGTAAGCGTGCGATTCCCCAGCATCGTTTTGACCTCTAAATTCTAAATTTGCCAGATTGTCCGCATCCGCTGGTGTCGCTGAGTTTCGATACAGGATCAAGTCAGGAGCAGTGTCCGCGCCATCATCACTATTTTCAATGATGATTTGATCAGTCGTGTCCGTGCTGAAGGCGTGAAACTGTGCTGCCTCCGTTCCAGTGCCAAGCTTTAGCCCGCTGGTTGTAAACGCCCCTTGATAACTTGAATTTGCTGCAAATCCAATCTCGTTAGCCGCTGACCGAAAAATCCCAGTAACGCCAGAATCATCAGCGAAGGAAAAGGATGGGCTGCCAGCCGATCCAGCAAGCATTTGGCGATGAAGGTTGGAAAATCTGATCTTTTTGTTCTTTTGAGCATTGTCTGCTTCAGAACTATCGACCATCACAAAAAGGTCGTCAGCTGCTGGTGCAGCCAGTTCACCTAGATCAGTAATTTTTTTGTCAGCCATTAGCCCTCAGTAGCAGGAGTTGGCGTGTTGCCTTCGGCAACCCAGGCAAGGTAAGCCTGATAGTCCTTATTGCCTTCATCAAGCGGAATGCAGGCTACGTCAGCAATCCTCAAAATTGATTCAGTGTTGCCGTTGTCGTCTGCAATGAGTTGGTACATGATTAAATAAGCTCCGCGTCAGCTTGCCACTCCCAAGAATAGAAGCTTCCAACCGATAAACCTGAGCCATTTGTGACAAATCTGTATCCTGCCGCTCTAACGCTGGCAGCGATAAAGCCAGAGCCAAGGTTGACAGTCGCATTATTGTAGAGATTAACCTTGCCAGCAGTTAGATCATTGCTGTAAATAATCACTGTGGGGGTTGTTCTCATCGGCACCATAAATTTTACTGGGCCCATTATTCTTTCGCTATTTATACATGAACCTATTTCATAACAACCACCTTGGCCGTTGTCACTCCACATGAAATATCTTTGGCACCTAGCAAGCTCGTCTCCATAATTCCTGTATTCAAAAGGAGTTGCCTGTACGCCTGCCTCAAATTGCACTCCTGTGACGTAAAAAGTGGCATTTAGCGTTTCAAGGAGTTGAGTTTGGTTCGATGTGGCAAAAGAATTAGCTGCAACCCAGCTTCCTGCACCAGCTTGAAATCCGGTGCCTGAAGTCAATGCAAAACGAACCCTGATGCCGGTGGCACTTGCTACGTTCCAAGTCCCGGCAACGTCTCCAGGGACCGTTATTGTTTTATACTCCCAAGTATTTTGCGCAGTAATGGTATACTCGCTTACAAAACTTCGGTTAGAGTCATTGTTGCACAAGCTTATACAATAGGTGCCTGTAACGCTTGCCCTAACCCAAAAACCAAGAGTAACCGATTTGGCATTTGCAGTGCCAAATAAAAGATCTGCAGTGTGATAGCCTTCAATTAGTTGAGAAACTACCCAGAAATCACCTGAGCCAATAGAATTATCAGCGGTTGTGACTGTTCCTTTAATTGCATAATTAAAGCCAGTGGGCACACTAGATGTTTGCCGCTGGAACGAAACCGCGCCAGCCGTTGTGAATGCTTGCTTCCACCTGTCTACAGGGAAGGTGTTGTCAATCGTCGCAGCACCTGAACCTCTTTGGGCGATTCTCATATCACCGTTAATGATCTTATTCCGATTAGCCAAATTGCCTGCACTTGGCATTGCGATGCTATTTACATTGACGACACCGCCAGCCGTGCGAGGGTCAATGTTGCTGACTTTAATTGTGCTCATGATTCGGCTCCTGGCTTAGTAGGCCAAACAGGGTTGGCAACATCAGTCGTATTAGCAGGAAGATCTCGTAAATCCTGCCTGTAAGTTTTTAAAGCAGCTGGAATGTTTGTGCCAAGCTCTTTGTGTTTCACAATTTCCCAGTCAGTCTCAGAAAGCCTGCGATTACGCTCCTGCCTAAGTTCGTTCCAAGGCTGCTCGGCTTCTAAACGTGCAACTTCGTCTTTAATCTGCTGTTTTGTTGGCTCAGTAAGATCAGAGCTGTACCACTCAAGGACATCTCCTCTAAGCACAAATTCAGCCCCGGGGACTAAAGAAAGAATCGCATTACTTGTTGTAATTGTGTTCATGCTGCTACCTCCATCAAAAGTATTCTTGATTTGCCATTTACTGTACTCGCATTCTGAAAAATCATTGTTTCACCTGATTGATAAGGCCTGCCCTGTGTTTTGTAAGTTACAGAATTTGTGGTGTTTGGACTGTCCAAAATAGAATGACTAAAGTTGTCCCAAATGCCAGTTGATGTTCCTCCTCCTACACTCAATCCTCTACTAAATGGACCATTGCCGTCCGTGATTGGATCTATAATCGTTACTGAATCTCTTAGCAGTCTAATTCCACCAAAAATATTACTGCCTGTTCTTGTGATTTGAAAGAACTGGTCTACAAATACTAAAACTTTACTCGTCGTGCTACTTGGCGTTATTGATGCAGTCAAGCCAGTATCTGCATAAGTAAGAGCAGTCATCGACACGATTGTGTTGGTGCTGCCTTCTACAACCTGAAGGATGTTGCCTGCGCGTTCCAGGCGGTCTAACGACCCAGCATGGGATGGCAGGTTTAAGACAACATCCGCACCCAAGTTGGTGCTCGCTGGAGCGACTAAAGAAACCGTGCCCGAACTTGAGCAGTTAAGTTTTACGGTCATGATCCACCTCCCTCTAAAGCTGTTTTGATTTCTGCTGTAGAAGCAGCGTTGTCAATACCTACTTGCATTGTCGCGTACTTAGCTCGAATTGCACCCCTCGCCGTTTCTGCTGCTTCAGCATCCGCACCAGGGATCTGCTTAGCAATCACGTCGTCATATGGCTTGAACTCATCTTCGCGCTTGGCACGACGAGTCGCATGAGCAATTTCTTTTGCTGCAGGAAGATCCTCAACAACTTGCTTCCCGTCTTTACGCCAAGCATCACGAAAACTCCGATCCGCAGGAATCACACTGTCTTCAACAATTTCGTAATCGCTGAGGCCCAGCCTTGCCGGAAGCTCTTCAACCGCGACCTCGCCTGTTGGGTAAACGACTGACACGCCGCCTTCTTTGTTTTGATAAATAATTAGTTTCATGCTTGAACTCCAAAGACAACCGCATAATTGGTTGGCCGGTCTACGTTGCTGCTACTAGAGTTTTGCGTTTGCACTGTAAAAGTAGTAGAGGTGCGCTCATAAGCATTGGCCCAAGTGTCAACGCTTGTATTTGTGTTAGCAGCAGCGCCGCATAAAACAACATAATCAGAATCTGTCATTGCGTTAGTCAAAGTGGCTACGTATCTACCTGTAGCTTGGTCTGTAACGCTGCTGATGTTATGGCTATCAGTGATTGATAACGTGCCAGATAGGCTAACAAGAAGCCATGCTTTTGCTAATTCTTTTTGCTGGTTTACAGCCAGCTTTGCTCTGTTGACCGCTGAAGCGGCAATCATGTCAGTGTCAACTGTTCCGTCAGGCAAGCCTCCGGCGCTTAGCCCTGTAATTGTTCCGGTGCCGTTGATTGTGATAGCCATTTAGAGAATCATCCAAACTTGACCGGTTCCGACTGTGACGGTAACGCCTGAATTGATTGTAATTGGCCCTGTGCAGGAGGCATTGGTTCCAGCGCTTAAGGTGTAGTCCGTTGTGACTGTTTGGGCGTTTTCATAAAAAACATTGTCGGAGCCTCCGCCAGTTGCACCCCCTCCAATGGAGGTCCATGCCGCCCCGTCATAGCCCTCGTATTGATTAATGGTCGTATTGAAGCGGATCATTCCCGCAGCAGGCGAGGCATTCCGTTGCGCGGTAGTTCCGTCTGGAACGGTTAAAGAACCAGTGCCTGCAAAAGTAAAAGATCCGTCCGGTGCAACCTGGAGCAGCTCAATCCAAGCGTCATTAGCGGAATTTCGCAGCTTGTAAATGCTGGGCGTCGTACTGGTGTCCTCCCAAATCTGACCGGCAAACGTGGCCTCCGGGCTGCTGTTGCCGCTGTTGTTGCTGACAATTGCAAGCAACGCCGCGTTTAAATCAGCCCTAAAAGCCGCACCAGAGGCGTTTTGTAAGTTGTAGTCGTGTTGGGTCATAACTCGACTCCATAGCCTGAAGCCGCATACTCAAAGTTTCGGCTAATCACCGTGTCGCTGGAGTCGTAGAACGTCACAGTAAAGCCTTGCCGAGAAGTTGACGTGATCTGATAATAATCCCCTGAGGTCAGATTGGAAACAGTCAGGCCGATACTGGGCTCTTGATAGAAAGCGTTCGCAAACGTCACAGCCTTTGGGGCCGCCCCAGACGAAATGATGTCGCTGAACTCAGTTCGTGATTCCATTTGCATGTTGTAGCCAAGCTCTTGCACTACCGGCGTTTGGTCAGGGTGGTCGGTTGTCAGCTCAACCTTGAACTGAAAAACCCTCCCAAAAAATTGACCCGACTCCATTGGGGTCCAGTCGCCAAAATCAACATCAGACTCTTGCTCAATATCATTGCCGTCCTCAAGCAAAAGCTTGCTGCCATCTTCCATAAGCGTCACAACGTCAGCCGGAGTCTGATCGCTTGATCTGAAGTAAATTTTTGAACTGGTATCGTCAGCGTTCAGGCCGTCAACGTCCGACCAACGATCAATAAGCTCAGTCCTTGAATCAATTAAATCGTCAGGGTAAATGCCTATTGCTTTAATTTTGCGTTTAAACAAAACGCTAAATTTGCCGCCAAGATCCAACGTGTCCTTGAAATAGTATTCGCCAGAAGCAAATCGATCTCCAATAAAATCAATAGTGTTTGATATATTATTTTGTGCGCCAGAATGGCCAATGTCATCAATGCTGGGAATATTATCAAACAGTCCCGTGCCATCAAGCACCAACCCATCAATGCCGTTTGTGTCTTGATAAAAGACTTGATCAAGCTGCCCTTGGAATTTAGGTGAATCTAGATCTTCTCTTCTAACTTGGACATTTAAACGAGGGATCTCGTCAGGAAGATCAATAACCGCGCTCCCAGCGTTGACGCTTCTACTTAAAGTGATATTTTGCTGAAATTTAATTAAATACTCGCCTTCAAGTAAGGGAAGGACTGCGTATTGAGTTACTGCTTTTACTTCAGTAAGTTTTACGCTATCCGACCAGACGCCTGTGCCATCCGTTAAAGATGAATGTCTAATAATTGCTATTAAATCTTCAGGGTTTGCCCCAGTGAATGGTATGGTCCATCTTAATATCACTTCTCCGCCACTGGTTTTTTGCACAGTTACGTTTGCTGGGTCAGGCGGAACGCCAACTTTTGTTGGGTCGTTCGGGTCAATGCCAGCGCTTGGGACAGTAATGCTTGTCTCCACCCAAGCTGAAGCTTTTTGTATTGGGCTCACGCCCAAGGCTCGGACTTGAAAAACAAATAACGCTCCAGGCAACACGCTATCGACCGTAAAAGTAGCGCCTTCCGTCTTGGCTTTGATAAAACTGCCGCCACTTACCTTGTATCGCACTTCAAATTCAAGATTGTTTGTGTTGCTGCCAGGGCTCCAAGATGCTACTAGTCGGTTTACAGTGTTGTTATTAATTGATATTTGCGAAGCGATAATTTTTAGATTTATGGGAGCCGCAGGAGCTTGATCGAAAGTAGTAATATCTTGGAACTCAAGCTCTTGGTTCGTGTCAGCGACTGAATAAATGCTGTCATTATGTTCAACTCCCGTGACTGCATACGTGCCATCACCAGAATCAACAACGCTTAGGCAGCGAAATTTCTGCAAATTTACTTTGTCAGTTGCGACTGAAAACACCGATTGCAGCAAAGGTGTTGCGCTAAAACTTCCTTGAATTGTTATAATTTTGCCTACAACTTGATCAATAGTTTTTGTCTCGATGCTTCCATCAGGCAAAACACACGTGATCCTGCTGTTTGCCCCGTCTGGAATTACTATCGCATCATCAGTTTCAACTTGAAATCTTGTTGTTGACGCCCCGACACGGCCAGCAATCCTAACGCCTGAGCGGACTTCGTCCGAGATGGCAAACACTTGCCCTGGTAGAACAACCGCTCCAGTAAGCCCTGTGCTGAACGTTACAATTTCTCCGTCAATCTCTTCCGAAGCAAGCATCCAGCGGCCCAGTCTTTGCGCTTGCCATTTTGAGGTCGCGCCAAAAGAAACAATCTCTTTTATTTGATAGCCATATTTGTCTATCAACTCTGCGTCTTCTACAACAATAAAATTTGTTTTGTAAAAGTTGTCAGGGTCGTTGTACCGGACCCTAATACTACTGCTGCGAGTTTTAAGGGAAGTCCCTGAATAATTAAACAGCCCTTCAATTACGTTGCTGTTGTTGTAAAGATGAACAGGATCAACGTCAGAACCATCAAGATTTCCATGGTCCGCTGAAGCTTGAATGACATTTGCCTGCCAATAAAGCATTCCCCTAAAAGCGCTTGCAAGGTCTTGTAAGACGTTGAAAGCCTGCGCTTGATCACCAATAACCGTATTGCAAGCAAAGCGTGGCTCTTCGCCTCCGTCTGGGGTTTTAATCAAATCGTTGGAATAAACGGCAAGAGGGTATAAATCCACCCAGCTCACATTGCTGGCTTGAACAAAATCGCCTGCTCCATATCTTTTGTTTGTCAGCATGTCGTACCAACAACAGACTGGGCAGGTAGTCCATGAGCTTCTTAGGGTGCCATTGAAATTGCCTTTAAATCTCAAGCTACCGTCTGATCTGGCGGTTGCATTCGCTGGAATTTGAACAATGCGTCCCCTGATTTTGTAAGCTCTATTAGGCAGGCTTTGGAATTGTCGAGTCGAAATGGACAATCCCGCAACGGCGCAATATGGGTATGCGCTTCTTAAAGACTGCGATTCAATCAAACTTGTCCAAAAAATTTGATTAGCTCTTGAACTTGCTAGGGATATATTTTTTTCAACATCTTGAAAGTTCTTAAATTTAATCTCAAAATGATCTTCGCCTAAATTAACTTTTTCTACTTTTACGTTCCAAGGGCCGGTCCCGAATAAGCGAATTTTTGGCGTTTTAAACTGATAGTTACTGGTAGACGACCCGGTGATCCGCCTGTCGTACACCTTTGAAAAGGATTTGCCCTTGGGTTGGACAAAAACTTTAACTCTAATAGTTCCGTTAAAAACCTGGCCCTTGGCGAGCCCTTCTTGCGCCACTGAAAAAAGACGAGGAATTGTAAACAGAATTTCTATGTTATCTGTTTCCAAATCTGTCACTTGTCGCACCAACGTGCCTGGCCCATAATCTCTGCCAACGACTTTATTACTATCGTTGAGATTTTCGCTGTAATTTTCTCCAATTTCTGTATTAATATCATTAATTGTTGACGGACCAGCTCCGGCCTGAGGCAGCCTGGATTGAGTCCTGCCTCCAGTCCTGAAAGACCTTGCAACATCTTTGCTCGAAAAGTTATTAACGCCTGCATCGCTTTTCACAGGCGTTTCGTCAAGGAATATACCCTCTTTGTCACCTACAAGACCTTCAATAGGCCCTTCGCAAAGAAGGTCAATGAAGCTAATAACAGAAGTTGAGTTTAGTGCCATGGTGAATTACATAAAACCAGCAGAGCGGACAATTAAAGTGTTAATGCACTGTGGAGCGACATCAAAATCAATTATTTCAATGTAAAACCTAACTTCTTTTTCGTCGCTGATGGCATTGTTCTCAAACCTATGAACCCACCTATACGTCTGACCACGCAGGAGTAAACCTTGAATTGTTGCGGTCGAGCTTGCAGTTGTAGGGTCAGGACCGCTAAGTGGTGTCTCTGTGTAGAGCCTGTAAGTAATGAATCCGTCTATCAGTGTTGTACCAGGCCCGCTAACAAACTCGAATAATCCAGTAGTTAACTCCAAAACCGCAGCGCCTTCGCCTCTGTCGTCGACATTATTAAGTTGACCCAAAGGATATCTCTTGCCTTTTCTTAAAGTGGCAAGCTGGTTAAGCTTGTTTGATCTGCGCCCAGGAAACCCGCCGGTTGTTCTGTTTGCTCTAATTCCAGCAGCAACGGTTTTGCTAAAATTAAGTTTTTCGCCCCCAAACCTTACAGTGTTAGTGCCAGGCGTTTGAATCGCATATTTTAAAGGGTCCGATTCATCTGTAACTTCAATACTTGCGCTAATCAAGTTGCTGCCAACAAGAACCTCCCCATACGCAACAGGGATAACTGATCCAATCCCAACCGTGTTAGCTGCGCCTGTGTAAGCGTAAGACTGTTTACCGTCTGCACCCCTTACAACAGACTGCGGCCCATCAGTTTCAGATGGCCCTGAAAAACGGTTATTTCCAAGCTTCGGCAAGACCGGCTGCGGCGAAAGTAGGTCAGCAACACCACCCAAAATCAAGCTTGCGCCAATACCAGCCAACGCGACTGATCCGAACGCTGAAGCACCAGCGCCAATGCCCGCAAACGCACCGCCTAAAAAGGCAGCACCGCCAAACGAAACAAACGACAGCGCAACTAAAGCAACTCCGGCAATGATTTTCCCAACGGCCCTGCCAACACCGCCACTGCCGACAATGACAGGGACAAGAATTAAATCTTGACTTCCAACAGGCAAATGCAAATCATCCGCCCCAAGATCCTCGCCTGATTGAATCAAGCGATAAGCAACTCCATGCTCATGAGCCTCTAACAGCTCTTCTTTGAGTTCAGGATTATTGATGCACAGCAATTTAATTGCGTCAGCAGGCGTCCTCAGGTCGTAATACTCATGAGTCGAGCCATAACGCTCACCCAGGTCGTCCAGCAGCCTAACGGTCTGCTTCATACCTAAAAACCGCCGCGACCTTTGACACATAGTACCGGTCCAATGGTTCGACTGCACTTAAAGAGTCTTGACGTTGGTGCAAAATCCGCTCGTCAGGCAGCAAAACCGCTGCGTGCATTGGCTCTTTCGTTCCAAGCCGCATGATCAAAATGTCTTCAGGCTGCCTTTTTTCGTAAACAACAGCCTTGAAACCAATAGCACTAGCCTGTTGAAGAAAAATGCTTTTACACGTTTCAAGGTCGCTTGGCCTAGAGAAATCTGGGATAAAAATTCCCCTTAATTTGCAGTAGTCACGAACCAAGCTGTAACAGTCGAACTTGCCGTATTCCCACTGGCGACCAATCAAGGATCGATAGTTAACCATTGCTTGTCCGGCACAGAGTAAATATGCCACACTTTGCCAGTGACAGTGCAAGAGTTTTTGTCGCAGTCACTTGCCGCACCACCAAGCGGGTGAGAGTGGACAATCCCATCAATGTCCCCGTATAGAGAAGCTGCTGCGTAATCTCTAGGGTCGATTACAAAGTCGTTTTGTGGTTCGTCAGAAATATTGCGGCAGCGCCAATACCTGCCATCCACAACGACGCCGCAAGCTTCCAATGGAAACTGATCATTGGCGTGCCTCTCTGCATCAAACCTGAAGTCGAGCACCTGGGAAGCCTCCAAACGGCAAATCTCCACTGCGAAATCTCTTAGCACAGCTGCTATATCTTTTGCCGCAAACGTCTCCAGCTTTGTCAGTTGGAGCATTGTTTATGTCAAAAAATCTGTTATCTGTATAGCCGCACTCTTCGCCACGATACTTCCACGGGCAATGCTCAAGCACTTGCCGCCTTGGCAAAGAAAGATTGGTTAAGTCAAGTTTGCTAGTAAGCTCAAACTCAACAAGTTGAGCGTTTTCGTTTGCAACCCGGTCAATGTACCAAATTTCATCCTCAAACTTAGCCGAAGGGTCAGCGGTCAAATTTATTCCGTCCGCAAAGTTATCAGGGTCTAAAAATTTCTTACAAGTTCTAATTCTTGTCACCTTGGCCTGCAATGGGTTGTAAAGCAGAATCAAAGCCGAAATCGCACTGTTTACGTTTGAAATTTTCATTGAAGGTCGAGGGAGAGTGCCCTTGGAAGTAACCTCAAAACCATCAACTTCAATAGGTGCAGCTGCATACGTAATCCGGTCAAAAACCAAATCAGCGCTCAGCTCGTTCGTTCCAGCGTGGTAATAGAATTTTTGGTCTATCCCATTAACCGATTCAGTAAGCTCTAGCTCAAACAATTCAATAATGGCTGAAGGCTCAAGAGATTGGAGTTGCTCCTGAATTGACTGAGGTGTGCTCATGATTCAAATACCTGCTCAAAGGTTGCTTGAATTGTGGCACGGTTCAAATACGGAATAGTTTTACTCCACTCTCTGCAGATGTATTTTCCGCTACTAGCCTCCCCAGGTGGCGTAAAATTAAAGCGCTCTGCCCCGCCTCGGGCGTCTAAAAAATCTTCAATTGTGTCCGCGTCTGTTTCTGACACTTCAAAAGTCAGGTTGTAGACCTTTGGATTTTGATTCAACCCAAAAACTGTTCGCTGGCTATAGCCTGAGCCAAATTGGGCAATACGGACTTTAGGTTGGCTGGACTTTTGAACGCCGTAAGTCGGCGCAATCGACGGGAAATCAGCCATTAGCTTGCGAGTAATCCTCCGGGTCGTTTTTGCTTAACCAATTCTGCCTGTACCGCCGCTCCAATAGCTTTTCCAAGCTGTTTTGATTGGTTTTCGTCGCCTTCGACATTAGAGCCAGTGGCATCGACGTTCACAGTTACGTTAGCGCCACCCATTGCACTGTTCGGAACAATGTTGCCTTGAGCGCCTGGAACGAACAGCTCAGGCCCACGCTCTCCAACCAAATAGGGCTGGTTGCCAGAAACAGGACCGCCAAGCGCTTTACCGCTAAGTGCTCTGCTAAGAAAAGAGAAAAATCCTTGAGGGTTGCCCGGTCCACCGCCTAATCCATCTAGCGCTTGCTGAATCGAGAACAGAATTAACGCCTTGCTTATTGCTACCAAAATACTTCTAGTCATTTCTTGCAATGACTCACCAAACTTGTCCGCTTCAGTAATCCCGACCGTTAATGTATCAACTATGCCGTTAAGAGCTATTCCAGCGACGTCAAGACCAAGTTTTTCTACATCACTTATTTTTTCAAAAGCTTCTTCAAGCTTCCCAACTTCGCCTGTTACCAGGCCTAGCCTTGTTTGTAACTCGGCTATATTGTCGTCTATAGCCTGTACCGCGTCAGATCCTTCTCCAAAAGCAGCTGCAAACTCAGGCTTGAGCTTCCTAGAGTTTTCTATAGCATTTTTGATGTTGACAATTAGATTTTGCAGCTCTTCATTGCCTTTGACGATGGCAGCAGCGTCTGATTCGGAATAACCTTCCCCAACAAGCTTTCTGACCTCATTTAATCTTTTTAGCTCTTCATTTTGCTTTGCTAATGGAGTAAGTGAACTTAAAATAGCTTGATTTGCTTCAACAATTCGTTTTGCAAATTCTTTAGAGCTAGGGCCTGTCCCACTCCTCAATACCTCGTTTATTTCAACTTTAAGACGCTTTAACTGATCTGCAGCAACATCTATGCCTGCGAAAGAAACACCTCCTATGTCAGCGGATGGAGCACCAGATGCGCCAGACGTGTCTCTTGCGGTAGGCGGCTTAGCTTTATTTACCAAACCTTCTGCTTTCTCGATAACATTAAAAATTTCACTAAAATATCCTTTAAAAGCGTCACTAAGCTGGTCATTCGCTTTAAGAGTTAGCTGCAGCAACTGTGTTTCAAGTTTTAAACGCTTAAGCGCAAGCTCGTCTAAGCGTTTTTGCAGGTCAAACTTATCGCGATTAAGGTTGCTTTCAATGCGTAAAATTTCTTTTCTTGTTGTGGCAAGGCTCCGCTCTAAATTCTGACGAGTCCTTGCAACCGTTTTTTCAGCGTTTAATCGCGTCCTTGTCGCATCTAATTCAAACTTTTTCTGCTCTAAAGCAAAATTTCGCTCAAGCGCAGCCCTGTCTTCCTGCCCTTTAGCTAGTTCTAAATTTAAATCAGATGCAATACTTTGATACGCAATTGCTATATCTTTTGTTGGGTCATTTTCCTTGAATGAAGCAGCAAACTTAGCGCTGGCAAGATCGTAACCTGCCGCTAATTCTTCAATTCGCTGCTTCGCTTTAATATCTTCAATTTGGTTAGCTTTTGCTATAGCGTTTAAACGCATATCTTCGGCTTTACGCTCCAAAGACAGCCTTAGGTCTGCAATGCGCTCTTCAGCTGATTCAACAGCTTTTGTGGCTTTTTCCCGAAGATCGTTTGCTTGGTTTGACTGCTCGTTGTACCTGCCAACAATAGATTGAACAGACTGAATGGTCCGCAAAAGACCCTGAGCGCCTACTACTGTTTCTAAGTCTTTCTGAAAAGCCTGTTTTTGCGACTGCTCTATAGTTAATTTTGCTTTTACTTTAAGCTCAGGAAACTCATCCTCAAGCCTTTTAATTGCGTCTATTAAATTTCGCTTATTCTCAGCGCTTGGAACAAACTTAAATTCTAATCGTTGACGCGCTAAATCAAAGCGCTGGTCTCTCGTACCTAAGTTTTTACTACCAGCATCATTTATAGTGCGTTGAGCCCTGTCAAGCAGCTGCCCAGTGTCTATTTGATTAGATACAGTATCCGCTACTGCTTTAATTAAAATTAGTAAATCAGTTTGTACGCTATTTGTAAATTGCGCCCATAACCGTGTAAGTCTATCAATAGATTTTGCCGCTTCCTGAGCGCGTTCAAAATCAATTTGGCTAATACTATCTGCGTACTCCTGTTGAGCTTGGATTCCTGCGGCCACTTTAAAGCCAGCATTTGCCAAATCTTGTAAATTAGTTTCTAACTCTTTGCTAGATATAAGATTTGCATTTATAGCAGTGTCCAGCGCCGTGCCTACGTTAGATATCCCTTGGGCAAACTCTGTTGCTTCGACGATAGCTTGATCAAAAGCTGCGCCAAGGCCACTGCCTAAAATTTGACCACCAAAACCACCGCCAAGAAGAGTTCCTCCTAAGCCGCCAAGAATTGAGCCTGGCCCTCCTCCAAACAAAAGCGGAAAACCAAGGCTAAGCCCAAGGCCTTGGGTTAAATTAGATCCACCTGCGCCAGCTCTTCCTTTTGGTCTATCAATTAAGCGACTAAAAGGGCCTTGAGGCGCGGCGCTAACTGGCCCAGGGCCAATAGGCCCTGGATATTGAAAAGAAGCGCCGCTAACTGGTCCAGGGCCAATAGGCCCTGTATATTGATTTGCGTTTCCTCTAATTGGCCCAATAGGTCTACTGTATTGATTTTCAAGGTTTGCTATACGTTGTAATTTTGCTAAATAATCATCGACTAATTTATTATATCTTTCTTGGCTTTGCTGCTGCTTTCGCTGTGTATCTAAAATTTCTCCACGAGCTTGCGCTTCAGACCTTGCGGCCTCAAGAATTGATTTTTTTAATCTTAAGAGGCCCTGCGTTATGCTGCTTTCATTTGCAAGCCGTTTTGCTCTTGAGTCCTCTACAGCTTTTAGGCGATTAGCTAGCTCTAATAACCTTTTTTGCTTTTGAAACTCTTGGAAGCCAGAAGCGTTGGGTCCGATTGGATTTAAATACTGCAGCGGATCGCCTCGCTGCAGTTTTTCCAATTCTAAAAGCAAACGCTTTTGTCTTATAAATTCAGCAGTTTTTTGCCTTGCAATTCTATTAGCTTCTTGCCCAAACGTTTGCTCCGCTCTTGCTCGCTGCTGTTGTAGTTCAAAAAGTTCTTGTTCTGCTGATAAAGTTTTTTGCTTAAAGTCAGCAAATTGCTTTTCAGCTGTAAGCTTGTTGCGTAAATAATTTGCAGAAGATGACCCTACGCTAAGTTCTTCTATGTTTTTTTGAATACGCTCAGTTTCTTTTAACTGATCATTTAACTGTTTTAGCGCAGCAGTGCCGCCAATATTTAAAGCAATATCTACGTTGTAGTTAGCCACGGCGAAACACGTAGAGCCTTGCGCTCCAGTCTACCGCCCTACCATCGTTCGCGCTCCTTTCCCTGCTTTCGCGCTTTCAATTGCCTTCTCTTGCCGCTCGTTATACAGCTCGAAATAAGCAGCCCAGCCGACCAGCTCTTCTTGCGTCAAATCACGCGAAAGCTGAGCAACCGTCATGCCCAGCTCCTTTGCCAAGAAGAAAATAAAATACCAGTCGTTACTTGCTTTTAAGGTCTGCCTTCGCTTCCTCCACCTTATGCTCTGTACCCGAAGACAGCATTGCTAGCTGAATGTCTTGAAGGACAGAGGCAGCAACAGCGTTTTTGAGAGAAGCTATTTCTCCGTCTTGGAAAATGCGACGACCGTCTTCGTCCAAAGCTTTTTCGACCATTAGGCCCAATGCAAAATCGTTGCCCTCCCCAGCATCGACTTTTTTTTGGATCGATTCACGCTCTGTAATGGTAAGAGGATGCCAAAACACCTCAAGCACCACTTCGTCTCCGTCTTTTACCTCGTACTTGTAAAGCTGGCTAACGCCAAACTTGTTC
>CEPN01007782.1_pt1 | contig 17082 bp, 8 predicted proteins | sample 530391 | NCBI WGS metagenome assembly CEPN01 (sample SAMEA2620027, study PRJEB7988) | marine metagenome | isolation source: saline water (ENVO:00002010), including
AAGAGAGTCTAGAACTGGATTTACAAAAAGAGACAAATATGTTTATGTTAAAGTGGACCCAGAAAACAATCCTTTGATTGGAACAGCTTTAGATAAAATGGTAGGAGACATAAATTACACATCTAAATCAGCACAACAAAGTTCTCCAGGAACTTATGTTTACAAACCTAATGAAAAGTTTAGCTGGGATATAGCTAACACTGATAACGCTGTTAAAACGCTTCAGAAACCTTTATATATGCTTAGAAAAGATGTTGGAGTAGAAGACACTAATGTTGTTTTTGATTCTGTTATATTAGCTCATGCACTACAAGAGGCTGAGTATAAGGCTCCATCAGTAACAATAAGAGAGCTTGGTATGTCAAAAGACCCTGTTGTCACAAAAGCTATTAACAAATTAAAAGAAGGAGACATACAAGGATATATAAATGCTTTTAGAGAAGCTCCAGATGAACAAGGTAATGCTTGGATGTCTGACAAAGAAGCAGTAGATTTGATAAAAAATTATAGAAAAATTCTAGGAATATATAACATGGTAGGCTCTCAATATTCAGAGGCTGGCAAAAATGAAAAAGGAGAAACTCAATATGATTACGATTCTTTTTATGATAAATTTTAACTAATATGCCAATATCAACAAATATAAATAAAGTCAAAAGCGACTTAAAAACAGATATAAATTTGTACGACGAGGGTTTAACTCAGGAAATACCTGAACAAAATATTAATGTATCTAACATACCTTCACAAGAAGTTATTTCTACACCCTCAATGGACACCCCTGTTCAACCTTCTGTAAGTCCAGGAGACGACAAACAATATGGCTTTGTAGACCAAGATGTTTTTGACAAGATTGATATAATGGAAGGATATGATAAACAGAATATCTTTACATCTCCAGAAGATGACTATAGTGCCTTTATGGACAAGACAAATAAAAACTTAGATGCTTTAGGTTTAAACAAACCTATTAGCAATGCAGTTTTAATTGCAGCAAGAGATTCTTATCTTCCTTATAAAAACTATAATGCTTTAGAAAAGTTTGGAGGAGCTATAGCTTCTGGTGTAGGTAACATGTTAGTAAGTGGAGCAAATGCTATAGATTGGATGAAAGAATTAACAGGATACACAGAAATGGGAAAAGAAGAAGAAGCAGTTGCATCTTCAGTGGCTGGAAAGATTCCTGTAGTGGGTGATGTTGCAAAGGTTTCAAATGCATATAAAAGCATAACTGGTATAGACTTATCTTCTAGTATAGCAAATATTTGGAGAGAAACAGGAACAGAAATGCGAAGTTGGAATGAAACAATAAAAAAACAAAAAAGATTAAAACACGGAGACTTTGTTAAAAAAGATGAAAATGGAGAATTAACTATTGACTATTCTCAAATGGCATCTTGGGATTTTTGGCTTACAGATGTTGCTGAACAAATACCTAATATATTTATGTTTATAGGAACAGGTGTTGCTGGTGCAGCAATGGGAGCCAGAGCTTTGCCTGGTGCTGTTAAATTAGTAAAAGGAGTTCCAGGTGCTGGAAGAGTGATGGGTGTTGGCAAGAAGCTAGTTGACCCTGTAGTTAAAAGTCAATTTGGGCAAAGAACAAAGCAAGTGGGTCAAATGTTTTATGGAAGCAGGTTTAATCCAACATTAAAAGGTGTTGGTTCTTTTGTTGGTGCTGGTCAGTTATCATCAGCTTCAGAGGGTGTAATGATTGCTGCAGATGCTTTTCATGAGGCAAAAACAATGGAGGGATTAACTCCTGAACAATCAGCTTTTGTTGCTTCTCAAGTGTGGAGAGATAATCAAAACTATTGGTTTATTAATGCTTTACAATACGGTATACTTACTAGAGGTATGCCTGCTCTTATGGGTAAGGGGGTTAAGCTTGTTGCGGGAGGAGGTTTTGCAAATAAGGTGGCTAAGTTTTTAATAGGTGGTGGTACTACTGTTTATTCAGAAGGTAAACTAGAAGAGTTTCAAGAAGTGTATCAAGACTGGAGAGTTAGAACAAGACTAGCTGAAATAAAAGGAGAAGAGTTTATGGGTTATTGGGATTATTTTAATAGTCCTGAAATGGCTGAAACTAGAGTAATTTCTTTTGGTGCTGGATTTGGTATGGGTGCTGGTGCAGTTGTAATAAATAGTTTAGCTGATGGTCAAAGAATATTAGATAGACAAATAGAGGCTTCAGGTTTTAGTAAAGATACTGATAGCCAACTTTTATTTGCTCAAGCTTCACAAAAGATAGCAGAAATGGAGGGTCAAGAAGGTGGTGAATTTACAGCAGACGAGCAACTAGTTGTAAAGAAAGCAAAAGCAATAGAGTCTTTTGTTTTGTCTGTAGTTACAGAAGGAGACTTTGCTCAAATGGACCAGCATTTAGCAAGAGAAGTTTCAGAAAAAAGAATAACTGAAGCTCAGGCTAAAGAAATAAAAAATCTTGCAACAGAAATGCAAGAAGCTTTTGAACCATATGCAAACTCATCTTTAGCAGGTATGTCTCCTGGTCATTTAAGAGAGTATGGTAGATTGGCTTTTTATGTTGCTAAAACAAAAGAACAATTATCTAGTCAGTTAGAAAAGTTTGAAGAACAAAAAGCTAAAATTGAGAGTAGAGAAACTACATCAAAAAATGCTGAAGCTCAAAAGAAAGAAGAGTTAGAAATACTTAATAAAGAAATAGCTAAAACTAAAGAAGGATTAAATCAAGATATTGCAGGATATGAAGATGCTATGATTCAGGTTAAGAAAGATAATCTACAAGAAGCAGAAGATGCTGTAGCTGAGTTGGATAAAAAGAATAAAAAAAAATCTGAAGAAATAAAACTTAAAAAGTTAAGAGAAGAAGTAACTGAAGAGGAGATAAAAAAAGCTGAAAAAACTGAACCTAAACAAGATAAAAAAGTAACTCCTGAGTCGGATAGAATTACGGCCCTAGATAAAACTTTATCAAAAACAGACAGAGCCTTTATTGACCTTATGAGAAAGAAGGGTAAGAGTGAGAAACTTATTAATCAGAAAATAAAAGATTCTGCTAAAAATACGGCAAGCGGAAATCAGTTATTACAAAAATATAAAGCAGAAGATGCGTTAGCAAATCCAGAAGGAAAATCAAAAGCTGAATTAGTTTCTGCATATAGTTTATTATATACAGATAAGTTTCAACCAGTACAAACGGTTGAAGGATTTTTTTCGGGAAAGGACCCTGGTATTGCAAATAAAATTGCTCAAACTATTCAAGAATATGAAGCTTGGAAAGAAGATTCTACGCCTACATCTAAATTAAATAAAATTAAAAATAAGATTAAGGTAAAAAAAAGAACAATCCCTAAACCAACAAAGAAGCCTACTAAAAAAATGAAACCTCCAAAAGAGGAGGGTGTTATACCTACAATTATTTTTGGAGCAACATCTGAAGTTAAAAACTTATATAAAGTAGAAGATAGGTATGGTAAAAAAATACCTCAAAGGCATTTTGGTGTAGAAGAAGTTTTTAGACAAAGATTAAAAAAAATGGGAGCTAACTTAATTGTGTTTGACCATTTTGCAAAATCAGAAGGTGGAAGAAGGTATGCTGGTATGGCAGAGGGATTGTCTGTGTTTTTAAATTCAAGAACAGCAACACAAGAAACACTTTTTCATGAGTTAGCACACGTGTATCTTATGGGTCAGTGGAGTAAGCCTTGGGTTAAAGCTTTAAGAAATATGGTTATTGGCCAAAAAGTTTTTACAAACGCTAAATATAAATACTCACCTGCTCTTAAGTTTAAAAAGGGAGATAAAACATATTACTTACAAAATATAGTTAGAGACAGTAAGGATATACTAACATATGAAAAATGGAGAGAGAAAGGAGAAGGTGGTCCTAAAGGTTATTCTGTTTATACCATAGACAAGGCAAAAGCATTAGGTTATGAAATTCTACCTGATGAAGAGCAAAGGTATATTGTAGAAGAGGCTGTTGTAGATTTAATAGCAAAATCTAAAGACGAACAAAACATAGAAAACCTTGTTGACTTAAAGTTAAAAGGTAGAGTTTTAAGTAGCATGAAAAAATTATTTAGTAGTGCTAAGGGAAAGAAAACAAAGAAAGAAGCTTTAGACATATTTGAAAATACAGGTAACTCTGAGTTTTTAACTATGAAAGATGTTCTTGCAGAGGTAATGAAAGATTACAATAATCAACTACAAGGTAAAAAAGGTAAGTTTGATTTTAGGATTAACAGAGAAGGTATGGCTGAAAAAAGCAATATAAATCAATTGTTTACTACAGAAGAATATGCAGATGTAAAAGATTACACTTCTGAATACTATGAAGCTTTAGAAAAAGACGAGAATTTAGATTTAGAAAAATATAGAACTGGTGGCATATTAGACGCTACAGGTAAAAAACTATTAAGAGACCATAAACTTTCTATGAAAAGTAAAATGGATAAAGAAGCTAGGCGTCTTGCAAAGGTTGGACCTAGTAGTTCTACAGAGTATGGGTGGTCTAACGAAGAATACGAGTCATATAAAGAAAGGTCTAATAAATATTTAAGTGATTCACTAAAGGGGTCTGGTGTAGATTTTGTAAAAGAACAGCATGATGATGATGTTGATGGTTCTTTTATAGAAGGTGTTTTAGAATCTAAAAATAAAGAAAGCAAAGTTATTTCTGCTTTTAGAAAAGAGTTTATTTCTTTACAGGGAAATATACAGGGAAGAAATGTTCAGGAAAAAGATTTAACAAAAGCTATACATCAATCTGTAAGACTTGCTAATGGACAAGTAAAAAGTTTAGAAAATTTTGAACAAGATATTAACAATCTTATATCTTCTTTAGATAAAAAAGATTTTTCTTTAACACCTCAACAAGAGATACTAGCAAGGTTTATGAGGTTTTTAAATGCATCTTATAACACTTTAGATGGTTATGGTTCATTTAATGCTGTGCAAGATATACATCATGAGTTTTCATCAATAAAAAGACAAAACTTTTATGGTTATACTTACACTGAGGGTTCTGGTAAAAACAAAGGGAAAACCTATATAAGCATGAGTCTTGCTAAAAAAATAAGAGGCAAGGGTGTAAAAAGTCAAGACCAACAAATAGAAAAAGAAATAGGAAAAAAATTAGTTTTAGCAAAAGAAGATTTAAAACAATTAGATAGTCCTAAAAAAATTGGTAGATTAAAATTAATCTCTCAATTCTATGGATTGCGTTCAAAGATGATGTCTATAGATAAGCAAGGTCTTTCTCAGGCAGAGTCTGTTCAAAAGAAAAAAAATATTGTATCTGCGTTTATATATGACAATATAATACCAGAAGACATGAAAGAAGATGTAAGTGTTTTAAGCTTATACAATACTCAAGCTGTAGAAAAAATAGTTTCAGACAATGCTTTTGAGTTATTAAAAGAAACATCTATGTTTAACTTTAGAGAAAGCAAAGGTAAGACTTCTTCTGTTATTCCTTTTTCTTCTAAAGAAAACGAAAACAAAAAAAGATATGCAAAATCTGTTATTGATTTTAATATAAATCAATTTAAAAAATACCACAGAGAATCTGGTTATAAAGTGTTTAGTCAAGAAGAGGTTAGTAATATTGAAAAGTTAATTCGTTTTTCTATGGCTAATCCAACACCTAATGAAAGCGGTTCTGCTGATTTTGCCCATATAGCTATTAAGGTAAACAAAGTTACTGTAGGTGGCAATATATTTAAGTGGGGTATAGAAAAAGGAAACTTTTTAACAAAACCTAAGTTAAATAAAACTATAAGAGAAATATCTCGTAGTATATTTGAAAAGTATTCAGAACAACAATTTGATACTCAGATAGAATATCCTAATGGGGAGTCTGCTGCTTTATTGATTAAACATAATCAAATAGATATACTTCAAAATAAATTAGATGAAATGATAAATGAATCCAACCCTGATTCATTAAAAAACAAAAGAGAACTTAAAAGATTATTTAAAGGCAATAGAATTATTGAGAGATGGTTAGATGGTAAGTCTCAAAGGCCGAGAGTTGTTCCTATTATTGGTAGCACTATATATAAAAATGGAAAAAGAAAAGGTTTTAATCCAGGTAAAACACCACCTGACCAAATAACTGTATTTAGATTAAGTCTAATTGCTAATGCAATTAACAACAATGAAAAAACATATAGTCAAAATATTTCAGACTTTGGAGAAAAAAATACAGAACTACATATTCTTAACGCTGAACTTTTAAGTTTAGAGGAGGGAAGGTTAGAAGCTGAAAAACTTGGATTTGATAAAAAGTCTAGGAATAAAGATATTCAAGAAATGTCTGACCTGCTTTTAAGTGTTCAAAGACAACGTGGTTATAAATCAGGAATACCTTCTGTGTTATCAGAAATTGGTTTAACAGAAAAGAATTTAGAAATTATAAAAAATCTTAGAGAAGGTAAGGTTTCTAAAAAAGATATACCTGTAGATACTTTTAATAGATTATCTCGTTTAGCTGAGGTGTTAGAACAAATAAGCGTAAATAATTTTATAAACAAACATTATGCCAAAGATTTATACATAGGGCCAATGCAATACTTTGGAAAAACAAATCAAGATATTTTCACAGACTATAACAAAAGGGGAACAGGTCCAATAGCTAGCCACGTAACATATAATAAAGATATAAGAGTTGAGCCCATCTTACTTAACGATATAGAAAGAAAAAAATTAAATAGAACAGATGCTTCTAGCTTTATACTTTTGTCTACTGCAAAAAAAATAGCTAAAAAATATGGTGGTTTAAGAAAAGTGGGACAGCATTATAAGTTTGTTTATTATGGGCAAAACTTAGACAACTCTACTTTTGAAAAATCTGTGGGTGTAAGACATCCTTTTTATTTAAAAACAAATGTTTTTATTATAACTGATGAGTATGCAGACAGACACCCTAACTTCAAGCCTCTTAAAGAAATGCTAGAAGAAAGAGATAGAATAACAGGAGATGGTGTTGTAAATGTTATATCATTTAAATCAGCTAGTAAAGTTAATGGTGTAAGAGCGTCTAAAGGTTTGGATAAAAAATATTTAAATTTAGATGATGTTGTAAACAAAAACAAAGATGGCGATTGGGTTGTTAATGTAGATAAGTTAAATGAAAACCAAGATAATTTATTTAAATACAATGATTCTGAAGGTGTCACGCAATATGGTTTAGATGGTTCTTACTTTGGTGTTCAAACAGAGCTTGACAAAAAGTCTAGAGAGTCTACAATAAACAAACAATTAGTTCTTGCTTTATTTTCTAACGTAAATATGAAAGAAGATGCAGAAGCTCTTATAACTAAGATGGTAGATTTTTTTGGTAAAAAATACCAAAACTTTTTTAATAAAGTAGTGGTTGGAAGTAAAAGCGATATAAGTAAAAAACTAGAATCAATAGTAGATGTGGTTTCTGAAAACATAAGCACAGAGGCTTATGGTCCATTTATGAAAGACATGGTAGAGAGTGGAAGTATGGACAGTGGTACTTATGGTGCAGTTAGAGATATATTCTTGTCTCAAATAAGAAAGAAGGGATTAAAAATGCGTGCTCCAGGGGGAATAGGTCATCAGTCTACAGATTTTGCTATACACAATGGTTCTCAAATTGAAAAGCTGTCAGAGTCATCAGGATTATCTGGTGGATATTTGGTTGGAGAAGAAGGAGATGTTCAAATAGAAGTGAGTGAGAGTTTTGCTAAACAACATGGTTATGAGGTAGGAGACACTTTAATTTTTCAAAGAACCCCATATTCTATTGGAGATGCCGTAGTAACTACTATTGCAGGCTTTAATAAAGGACAGGGTAGTATGGTTACAATACCTTCTGAGGTTTCTGATATTCTTGGTTCTGATATGGATGGTGATAATGGTCATATGTTTGGTATTTATAAAAAACCAAAAAAGAATTCAATAGAACTTGAATATAATCAAATGTTTGAAGACTTAACAAAGTTTCTTAAAGATGAAAGGTTTAAAAGTTTTGCTGAATTTAATATCAATAGTTTTTCAGATACAATTAAAAAACTAGAAGACAAAGGTTTTATACGTCCACAAAAAATAGTAGACGATAGAACTATAATGGGTGGACATAAGGTGTATAGAAATACAAAAGAAGTGGGACAGTTAATAGGTGTGTCTGCAACTTTTAATAATTTACAAAAAATATTAAGTGCATATAATGTTAGCACTCCTTATATAAGCCTAACTAATATAAAGTATTTAGGTTTAAGCGAAAGTTATACTGACAAAAACGGAAAGGCAACAGAAAGTTTAGCCCTTATGTTAAATGCTTTCTTAGACAATTTAAATAAAGGGTTTGCTACAAGGTTAAATATGAATATGGCAACATTCCCTATTTGGTCTGAGCTTGTTTCTAGGGGATTAAGTTTTGAAAAGACTGCTGAAATAATGACTGGTGATGACTTTGTTCTTTATGCAGAAATGAAAGAAAGATTTCCTGGTGATTCTGATTCAGATATATTAAAAAGAATTGCTAAAGAAAAGTATGATGTTGATGTAAAAAAATCTAAAGATGTTAAGGTAGGAAAGAAATATGATGAGATGAGAAACATTGTTAATGCTTTTAATAATGAATCTATAAACTCAGCAAAAGAGGTGTTAAGAAAGCTTGTAAACTTTGACAATAGTATACCACAAACATATATTGAAGCACAAGATATGCTAAATAATATAGTAGGCTTAGCCAATCAAGGTCTTGTAAATGTTTCTGGGTTAATATCTGTAAAAAAGAAATTTAAAGCAGCAGACTTATACACTGAAATGTTTAACAAAGGTCCAGAAGTTTTGCTTAATTACATAGACGTTAAAGAAAGTCTTGTGTCTAGAAACTTAAAGAAACTAATAGAAATAACAAGCACATTAAAAAGAACTGACACTGCTTATACTGGTGGTTATGATGCCATTATAAATAAGATAATGCCCTTTGGTGAAAAGAAAAAATTTAGACTGTTTGATACTAATAAAGAACTTAGAAAGCTAGAAAGCATTATACGTTCTGTTAGGCTTTCTAAAACTGGAATTTATAATTATAGTACCTTATGGACATCTTTGAACAATTTGTTAGGGGAAGACGTGTATAATATTATACAAGATGGTGAAATTCCACTACATAAAAGATTTGATATTGTTCTTGGTTACATTAACTCCGTTAAGTTTTCAGAAGAGTTTAGTTTTATAAATAAATATTTTTCTATTGTTAAGAGAGATGAGGCTATAGGATATAATGCTTTAAATAAAAACTTTAATGATGGTCCAATATTAAGCTTAACAGAAAATGGTATAGTATTACCTAATGTTTCTGTTAATCAACAAATAGATGAGTTTTATATTAAGCCTAATATGAATATTTTATCTTCTGTTTCAAAGAACCAATTAAAGAAAGACTTTGCAAAACTACCACAATCAATACAAGACTTTTTGTATGTATATGATTTAGAGGTTAATAAACACGATGGAGCTAACAGGTTGCTTCCATATCTACAAGGTAGTGCAAAGGACAAAATAACAAAAGCAACTTCTAATCAAATTGTTAATTCAGAAAAAGATTTACAGTCAGGAAACCTTTCTCCTAAATATATAAATTCTGTAGCAGAATTTGTTTCCTTAAATTACAGGGGACACCAGAGAGATATAACAAGTATGCTTACTGAACCTCAATCAAACTTTGCTTTTATAGATGGTGTAAGGCTTTCTAAAAATGGAAACTATATTGTTGTTGAAGAAAAAGCAGATATGCTTCTTTCTCTTTTCCCTGGTTTAATTTACAAAATGGATATTGCTTCTAGTAATGAAAAGAACATTTCTGTATTGTTTAGAGCTATTAAGGGCAAGGATGGAGATGTTTTACTTTCACCAATTAAAGAAAGTATTTTAAGAGGCGAAGACCAATTTATATCTAATATGGTTGAGGAGGAATCAAGAACTAAAGACACACCAACTTTATATATGTTTTTAGATGATAATCATTCTGGGTATAGAGATATAAAAGAAAAAGGTTCTCCTATTTCACCCGACTTATTTATGCTTATAGATGATGAACAATACTTTAGAAAGAAAGATATATTAGACTTTTCTGATTATTTAAATATGAGAGAGGGTCGTGTTGTTAATCATAACAATGCAAGTGAAAAAGACAAAAAAGAAATGGAAGAAGCATACGAAAAGTATGTGCAAGATTTAGAAGAGGTTAAAGGTTACACAAGAAAATACTTAAAGAAAAACACATATGGGGAAACACCTCTTGAGATAGAAGCTAAATACAAAGGTAAAAAAGGTATTGAGTTTATTAAAGACTTAATAGAAAAAGGTGATGGTAATTTTAAAGCTATAAAAGATTTAGATACTGTTGCAGCAGACAGACTTTATACCTCTCTTGTTAAAATATTAGCAACAAAAGAGTCTATTTTGGGGATAAACCTAATAATGAAAAGAAATAAAGACCTTTCTCCACAAGCCATAGAGAACCTTAAAGAGCTTCAATTAAGAATTAGAAAAGGTGATAAGAGTATTGCAGACGTTACTTCAGGGGATTTATGGGGTAATCCAGATGCATTTAACGAAGAGATGATGGAGGTTGCAAAAATGCTTAGAGATATAGATAAATCAGAAATGATTTACAGAAGAGAGTTAAATACTATAAGAAGAAAAACATCAAAAGCTTTTAACGCTTTATTAAAAAGTAAATTTAAAGAATCTGCAGGTCCTCTTTGGTGGGTTATGTTTGGTGCTTATCAAGGTATATCGTATATAAGACATTTTAAAACATTTAATAGACATATATTTTCAAATATAGCAGAAGAGGTGGAGGGTTATAATGCTGAAGAAGGTCGTTTTTATAGAGAGTTAAGATTAAGAGCTGACTTTATAAATGAAGATGGCACTATAAATAAAAACAATCTTTATAAAAAAGACCAAAATGGCAAAAGAATATTAAGTGATGCTGAAATAGATTATTATGTAATGTATCACGGAATGACAACAATGGCTAGTAATCATTTGTCTACAAAAACAGATATGAATGGTCAAAAGGTTTTAAGTGGCAAACAAAGACTTTATATTCCAAATCGTAGAGCAGGTATGCTTGAGATGGCTTTAGCTAGAAAACTTCCTGCAACATACATTTCTTTTAACTATGACTCTAAACATAGAGATATTAATGTAAAAGGTTACAATCCTATAACAGGAAGAACAGAGGTGTTGCCACTAAAAGACTTTATTAATTATTACCAGATTGCCCAATCGCCTAAAGCTATAGAAGAATATAGACAAGCAATGAAAGAAGAGGGCGCAGGTGTTGTTAAGTATCCAAATATACCACCACCACCTTCAGACGTTAAAATGACTGCGGAGTTAAGAAAATTAACAAAACAAGCTGAAGAATATATAAAGTCTGGTGTAGATGCTGCAGGAAAAAAAGCTTTAATAGCAGAAGAAATGGAAAGCTTAACGTCTCAAGATAAATTTAGTAGACACCTTTCTGGTCGTTCATCTAAATCTGGATATATGGCTTCTTGGGATATTCAAAGGTCATTAGACACTTATATGGCAGAAACTATGTTTACTCATGGTATGGAAACTCAAACCCTAGATGGTAAAAACTTTACATATACAGGAACTTCTGCTATTAAACCTCTTATAGACGGCGTTATAGCTCTTAATCGTTTTAGAGGAAATGAAAAGGTTGCTAAATGGGCTAAAGAACTATACTTAGACAGGTATGTGTTTAGTGAGGAAAAGAAATCTTTAATAAGTAGAGATGGTAAAAGAACAGCTATAGATTATGTTTTCCAATGGTTAATGAGTTGGACAATGCTTGTGGGGTTAGCTTTAAAACCACAAATAGCTGTTATGAATATTGCTATTGGTAAATACAATGAGTATAGAAGGTCTAACTTATGGGATTTTGCAAAAGCGGAAAGAAGGTTTTGGGGTATAAAAAACAATTTTGAAGCAATGAAAAAAACACAAGCTGTTTCAAATTACTTTAATTTAATAGCTGATGCTTCTGACCAAATTACTGAAGGTGCTTTTACTGGATATATGGGTTCGTTTTTATTTTCTCCAATGATTGGTTCTGAAAACTATATACAAAAAGCAGCTTTTGTTGGGCAATTTACTGATGCACAATGGGATTCTTTTACAGTTAAAGATGGTGTAGTTGAGGTGAAGCCAGGCATGAATAAATATGAAACAACTAAAAGCAATGAAGAGGTGTTTTCAGATTTAGATAAAGAGTCTGCAATACAATATAAATCAAATGTATATGAGGTTCAAGGTAGAGGTTATACTGCAACAGACCAAAGATTGGTACAAAATTATTTTATACTTGATGGTCTTTTACAATTCAAAAGATGGTTGCCAACCTATACTGTAGATAGATTGGGTAGTGAAAGAATAGATAGGTTTGGTAAGAAAAAAATTGGAACATTAAGAGCAACCAGTGAACTTGTAAAAAACTTTGCTAAAGATGGTGTTTCTGTTGAAACATTTAACAAACTTCCTGACTTTAAACAAGAAGCTGTTAAAAGAATGTGGAGAGGTGCACAGGGTGCTGTGGGATTATTTATACTTATTGCTTTAGCTAGTGGAATGGATGATGAAAGTGATGATAATCCTATAATTAATAATATGTGGAGTTTAACTGGTGATATGTTTTTATTAATGAACATATCTAAGTTAAGACACATGGTTGTTCCTCCTGTATTACGTACTGCAGATAATATAACTTCAGGTTTATATTTCTTTGCAAAAGGTGCTGAATATGAGAGAGATACAAAATATTTTAAAAAGGGCGACAGCAAAGCAAAAGGTTCTTTTATTAAAGGAATGCCTATGTTTGCTAGAAGAGCTCTTATAAGAAAAGAAGATTAATAATAATTTAGTATATTTGTATAATTAAAATAGATTTAAAATGGCTTATTCAACAAATCCAGTAACAAAAGCAACCATTACTTTAACTAGTACTGGTATGACTTCTGACAGTATCAATATTAGTCAAACCTTTACTTTAACGGCTATTGACAATTCAACAAATCTAAAAAACTCAACAGGAGTTAGAAGAATAGAAGGTGCCAATGGTGGTGTAGTTATTTTTGATGCAGACCAACATGGTGCTGCTGATGCTACAGCTTGGCTGTGGTTACACAATCCAAACACTACAACCACTGGTACTGTTTATATTACAATAACAGCAACTAATGCTTCTGCTCAAAATTGTGTTATTGGTAAATTATGGGAAGGTCAAAGCACTTTAATACCTTTACAGGGTCATACTGGTGCTTCAGATATAACAGTAACAACACCTAACGCTGCTGATTTTGTAGAATATTGCGTTTTTGCAGAAAGCATAGATGCAGACTCTGCAGTTTTTGAGTTAGGAAAAGCTTAAAATAATATAATATGGCAACAAAACTAGTATCACCAACAACTACGGCTTCAATAAGTATAAGCTCTGGCAATATAACATCTAACCCTTTAAGTATAAGTTGCACTTTTCAGTTAAAAAAAGCTGGCACAAGAACAGAAGGTTTAGATAATTTTACAGGAGTATCAAGAAGAAGTCACGGTTCTACTACTAAATTAAGAGTAATAGATGAAGCTGACTTTGGAGACGACTTAAATCATGTGCTGTATATAAAAAACCTATCAACTACAGCTGGAGAGTATTTAGAAATTTTTGTAAAAGATGGAAACACTCCAACAGATGCAGACAATTTATTAGGTAGAGTATATGAAGGTACTGCCTTTCTTATCCCTTATGCAGGACATTTAGATGTCTTTGTAGCTCAATCAGCTTCTGCTATGGAATATGAGATTGCTTTATTTTCAGAATAAATTAATAATAATTAAAAAAATAATATAATGGGAAGTTTATTAGACCAAATTAAAAGCACAAGAACAGGGTTAGCTAAAACCTCTAGTAGAAAAGTTAAAAGTGCAAAACATCAGTTTAGAAAGAGTAGACACTCTTACGCTAAGCCAAGAGCTATAACTAGAGGAAAAATTGTAAAAAGCCCAAGGTAATAATTTATGACAGCATCTGCAGGATTTGCTTATGATGGACTTGTATATTTAAACGCAGCTAGGGACAGTTTAGACCTTACTGGTGATTTTAATATGCAAGTTTCTGTAACTAGTAGTTTTCCCGCTGTAGTGGGTTCTCATTCTATTAGATTAAATGCAGACCATTCTGATAAACTTTTTCCAGGAGATGTGTTAATTCATAGTTTAACAAATGAAATTATAGGGAAAATATCTAAAGTTGATGATGAGGATGTTTATTTTTTAGAAAACTTATCTATGGATATATCAAATAATGATTTTGTTCATAAAGAAACAAAGTTTGAGATAGCAAAAATACAAATTTTGAATGACACAACTTATCTAGCAGTACTTACTCCAGCGGCTAGAGAATGGCCAGGAAGTACAGACACAGATTTGCAAACTTGGTCTGCTTCTGAAAAGTTTGCTGGTGCTAGTGATAATGGAACAGCATATTCTTTAGCTGGTGGTTATCCTCAAGGAGCAGAGATACCAGGTAGATTTAAACGTGTGGTTATTGATGGTACTGATGGTAATAATAATGAAGAATGTTTGTGTTATTTAATTGCGGTTCCAAGCAGGTATCAAACACCAAAAAGCTGGGCTCCCAAAAGAAAACATAGATTTGGAGTGTAAAGTATTAATAATAAAATTAAAATAAAATGCCAAGTAATAAAGTTAGTTTATATGATGGAATTATAAACATAGAAAACGGAGGAAGTTGTGATTTGTCGGGTATGGTTTGCAAAGTAAACAATGGTTCAAATATAGCAATGGGTGCTACAACTATAGCCTTTGATAATTATGTTGCTGATTCTGGCAATTTATTTGTTGGACAAGATTTATTTGTTACTCACAGTGGAAAAGACAGTACTTCTGGTAATAGACAAGGTGATGGTGACTATATATATTTAGGAACTGTTAAGTCTTTTACAGGTGCAGGCTCAACAAGTGGAACAATAACATTAGAAGAAGGTGCTAGACTTGCTGTTTTAGATGACGAAAAGCTATGTAATTTACCAAAATACGAAATAGTAGCAATACAAATAACAAAGTCAGGTACATTAACTAATCTTCATCCTTCTTTAAATCATTTTCCTGGCACCAAGTTGTCTGATGGTTTAACTGACTGGAATGGTAACTGGTCAGAAACATTTTATGGAACTCCAACTGATGCTGGTGGTACAAGTTATTCTGCTGCAGGTAATTTAGATACAGGTGTTATTATAGAGGGAAGGTGGAAACATGTTACAATAAGTAGTGGTGATACTGCTTTTTGTTATGTAAAAGCAACTCCATCAAGAACTCCAAATAAAGATAAATATCCAATTTATGGATTAAGTTTAGCATAATATGAAAAATTTTGTATTTTTACTATTAGTTTTGTGCTCTTTCGCAAATGCACAAATAAAAGATTTCTTTAAGTATTCAACTTTTTATGCGTCTTCTACTATGGGTTCTTCTACTCTAGAAGACGGCATGTTTAAAATAGAAGATAAACAACTTATAGATATTACAGAAATTAACCCCGTAGATTATAATTTTACATTAGGCCTTCGCAAGGTGGCTCGTTTTGATTATGAACACAAGGTGAAGTCTTTTTATGATGGAACAGAATCTACAATGGCTAATAAAGCGCCTATAGGTAATGCTAAAGGCTGGGAATACCTTGCAAACCTTTCTTTTATAAGAGATAGGGGAGAAGAGTATGTAAATCAGGATTTCTTTTTACGTTATTTAGGTGATTGGTTCGTTTTAAAGGGACAATTTGTAGACAACCAAAGGGTAGACCTTAAATATGTATTATCTGAGCTTAAATGGCGCAAAAACGTTGGAAATTGGGATTTTACATTAGGTGCTGCATTTAGAATACACCCTGCATATGGGTTTTTACCAATATACGAGTTTTGGGACCCCTCTGTTACACCATTTACTGCCATAGCTGAAGACTTTGGATATGTAAGTGAACAGTGGAGACAAGGAAACTATGTAAACTACGACTGGTTTGATGTGTCAAGCGGAGATTCCGTCATGATAGCACATACAACAGAAGAATTTATGACATATCATTTTGGAAATGCCATTGATGAATTCAATGATAGTGAATTAGAAAAACTAGGACTGCAAAAAGAATTTTCTGCAACTCTTGGTGTGGCTTATTACAAGTGGACTCCCAAGTGGTGGTGTCACGGCTGGATGAATATTCTTCCATACCACATTGGTCTAGATGACTATAGTTTTGACTATGACCTCCCCCAGTGGGATGAGGACCCTATACCAGCCGTAATTGAATGGGACGCAGGTCTCGTATTAGGTGTAAGGCTAACCAAAAGCCTAGGTTTATTTGTAGAGGGTTCACACCAAAGATATTGGATGAAGCCTGTGCATGAATTTAAGATTGGAATAAATTATTTATTTTTGTAATATGAAGAAACTAATATATATATTCATCCTTTTCTCTTCTTATGCCTTTTCTCAAGGCTATGATTTTCAGCAACTATGTTTAGATTGCGCAGCACAAAATGGATTTTTTTGTGGGGATGACCCAGCTAATTGGACTCAGTATTCACCAAATGGATGTGTTCCTAATGGAGAAGGAGGATTGTTTTATCTTAACGATGGGTGGGCCGATTGTGTCAATGGAGACGATGAAAATGGAGCAGAGCCAACGTTACCTTCCGATTGCCTTCCTAATATAGAAGAATGTGATACTGTATTTATTGAAATACCATTTATAGAATGGATATATGATACTATTGTAGAGGTGGAGTTTGTGTATGAAACAGAATACGTTTATATAACTGATACTATAGTAGAAATAGAATATGAATATATTACTGAATATATAATGGAGTTTGTTGATTGCAATACTGGTCTTCCTTGCGGAGTTGGTATGGAAGAAGTTATAGACAAATCAATAAACACAGGTTTAATGTATAATTTGTGGGGACAAGCAATAAGGAAGCCAGAAGGTATTTATATCGAAGGAGGTAAAGTAAAATATAAAACAAATTAAAA
>CEPN01006909.1_pt1 | contig 16899 bp, 22 predicted proteins | sample 530391 | NCBI WGS metagenome assembly CEPN01 (sample SAMEA2620027, study PRJEB7988) | marine metagenome | isolation source: saline water (ENVO:00002010), including
CGGCTACCCTCCGAGTCAATCGGGGCGCATTCGCGATTGAATTCCCGCGTGCGCTCACAAATTACATACGGATTTATTCCGCCAATACCCAATCGTTCAGCTCGGCTGGGCAGTCGGTTGACTTTTCGCTTGGCTTCTACCAAGACGTCGACTCTCAGGGATACGTCACGAGCTTCGGCGATGGCTTGCTCAAGCGAGCTCTAAAGCTTGTAGGACAAACCGAGAGTTTCGCTGTTGGGACGTCGTCCGTCTCGTTCCCATTTGGTCACCGACTTGGTGTGGATGGCGGCGATTTCGACACAACCCTCTCAGAAAGAACTTATCGAATCTCTGTTGTCAGCACGGGCTCTGGCAATAAATACTTTGTCGATGGCGTTCAACAGGCTGTTCTCGCTCTCTCGGAAGGCGGGACATACACCTTCGACCAGTCAGACGGCAGTAACAACAATCATCCTCTTCGCTTTTCGACCACAAGCAACGGCACTCATGGTGGCGGCTCAGAGTATGTAACTGGTGTCACTACCAGTGGCGTACCAGGCAATGCTGGGGCTTTCACCAGAATTACTGTCGCCGTTGGTGCTCCAGACCTCTATTACTATTGCGCCAATCACTCTGGGATGGGCTCTTCAGCCAGCACTCCAGCGGTTGACGGCAGTGACCTGCGCAAGATCTCGAAGCTGCCAATTGGCAGTAAAGATTACGAGCTTGAATTCAACCTATTCCCGCGTAAAGCGCTGATCGACACCGTCACCACGTCAGCGACTTCCTTCGCGGGAGGGCAGGTTGGCTTCAAAAATGAAGTCATCTCTCCACTTGACACAGGCTTATTCACTCCTGCGAAAGGCAGGGTGGGAGGCAGTGACAAGACCTCTCCCTCCTTCCTCAGGCTAGAGCGGGTCCAGTTCAATTCGGTCAGCAAGTCCAGAGACCTGGGCGCAGTCGACAACTTCCTTGGCGAATTCACTGGAGCCATTGGCGCTTCGAGCGGCACCCAGACTTTGTACTTCAAGATTGAAACTCTTGGTGATGCCGATCTCTTGATTCGCAAAAAAGCGGTCAATCGTTTTACAGATAATCAAATCAGTGTTGGCATACTGGATTCCAATAAAAAGCCGGTCAAGGTCAATGACTTTGGCTTTGCCTATAAAAATGAAATAGTCGGCACGGACTCAAAAGAGTTTCTAGAACCTTTACCCAAAGGAGTTTATTACTTCACTATCAGCGGTAGTTCCTGGCAAAGCATCCCATATCATGTCTCGATACAAGTCATTAGGTATGTCAGCCTTGATGGCTCCGCGATGCTGAGTGCATCGCTATCCGGTCGATTCTCACTCGTAAAGCCACGAGGACAAGCTCTACTCACTGCTCCTCTTTCTGGGGCTCTGCCTCTTCAGGAAGACATCAAAACACCAGCTGGTGCAGCGGTGTTGACTTCTGCTACTCAAGGCGCATTAGTGAAAATGGGTGGTGTCGCAATCGGACGATTACTGCCTACCGGAAGACTCAAGCACACGCACAGAATTGTTGGTGCAGCAATAGTTAGCAACGCCAATGTGGCTACCCTGAGTGCAACGCCTCCCTCCGGGTACGGCTAACCCTAGTAACAAGGGCCGTTTATTTTTCACCTAATAAGAGAAGTCCATGGCATTCTCGCAATATTTTGCGACGCAAGTCCTGAGCTGGGTTAAAGGCTCTACTTTTCCTGCTGCGCTCTCGAATGTCTATATCACTCTGCATTCGGCAGATCCTGGAACTGCGGGGACAAATGGTGATGTAACTAGCTCAATCACCAATTCTTCAAACCGCACCCAGATTGCTAGCTCAGCTCTCGGCTCTGTCGGTTCCGCCTCTGGTGGTGGTTTTGAGGTCACCAATAGCAGTGTTGTGCAGTTGACAACCTCTGCAAACAACTCATCTTCCATCACCGTCACTCATTTCGGTGTCTGGGATGCCCAGACCGGGGGCAACTTCCTTGCTTCTGGATCACTGACATCAAGCGTGGATGTCGAAACCGGTGACACAGTCCAGTTCAACATCGGCGCAATGGCCGTGCGTGTTGTCTGATGGCCAAGATCAAGAAAAGCCTCATGGGCGGTTCATACATTGAGCCGGTCAAGAAAAAGACAACCCAGGGCTCAGGGCAGCACAGTCGCCCAAAGCCCGGCAGGAAGAAGTATCGCGGCCAGGGTCGTTAATCGTTTTTTGCAGATCGAAGCATGTTGTCGACTCAATATCGCCTTCGCCTTGAGTTCATTTGTAAGCGCATTGCTTCTGGCGAGGAGGTCAAGCTCGACGACATGATCTGGGCCGGCAAGCTCGCCAAAGCCAATCGAAGCGCCAGTGAGATGCTTCGCAAGGCTCGACGTCATGCCAACAATCCCGAGATGCCGCCAGGCGGGCTCGATGATTTCCTCAATGCGATGGATATCGGCGACCCTGATCCGACCAATCAAATTGGCTTCGGCTCGGACGAGGAGATTGCTGCCTGGTTTCGCCAAGACAGGCCCGACGACTGGCGACAGCGCGATTAGTCCTTACCCCTGTGGAAGGAGACTTCCATCATCAGCATCCTCAGGATCATCCTTAGATCCAAGAGCCTGATCTGCTCGTCCCTCTCTGCGGCGGGGTAGCCAGGCCACTTGGCGATATGAAATTCAACGCTTTCAGCCAACTGCTTGATCTCATCGGAAGTGAGCTCAATCATGAATTTGGCTTCACCTCTTTGGTCGTCCATCTCAGTAGGACCATATGCAGCAAGGTCGTCCATCTGCCCTCGGCGAAAAACGACCTTCGTCTCTGGTATCGATGTGCACGAAACCCTGGTGGCAGCCGTCGCCAAGACCCCCTGTCCAACGCCTGCTAAGCCATTTGTGAAATGTCGAGCAGCTCTCGCCAACTGGATAGATATCCAGAGCCATGCCGCGAATGTGATAAGAGGCAGCCGCTCCCCCTACTTCTCTGTTGACTGCATCAGGCCTGTAACCACTGGTAACTCCTATGGGGCCGCCCCACGCCTCTCTGATGAGGTCGAACTGTTTAGCTAGGGAGATGATCTCCTCTTCTTCTTTTGATCCGTTGTTAGGCCTTCTGCGTGAGTCCCACTGAAGTACTTCGCCAACGGTCAAATACTTGCTGATTCGTTGATTGAAATTGGACCAATCAATTGGCTCGCCTTCTACTGGTTCGATTTCTTCTCCTTCCGCCTTGACGAGCCAGTGAGGCTGATAGACAGTCCACCGTTCGCCCGAGCCTTTGATCGTTATCCATTGATAGGGGCTTGCCGGGAGAGAGTCGGCTGCAACGACTTCAATTGTCTCCCCAGGTTCAATTCCTTGACGACCTTCGCTCGAAAGGTATCGACTGCTAATCGGTGCTTTCTGCAAGAAGGTAGCGATGCTACAGCTGAAAATCATTTCTCCGTCATCTTCCCTAGACCACACGCGCCCCTCTTCGGCGCGACGAATTTTTAGACCCTCAAGTTCTACACCTTTTGCCTTGGTGTACAGACTGAGTGCTTCGGGCATTCTCCTATACTCCTCGGGATTTTTAGCCCCAGCTCGAAGAACTTCTGAGATCGACTCGAAGCCGTCTCTTCCATAAAAATTAGGGCCAAGGTTCCAAGCAAAGGAAACCAGTGCCGCTCTCCTGCATTTGCCCAGACGCTCCCAGCCAGGGATGTTCATGAGCTTCGGAATATAAATTTCTTCGATCATTGTCTGCAGGTATGCCCTGCACACAGGGCGACTGCATTTATCCCCTATCCGCACAGGGCTCCCGTCCGGGTATTTCGTCATCCCGGCGCAAATAGTGGGCACCCCGACGTTATCTACATAAGCATTAGTCTCTACACCCTCAAACCCCTCAATCAGAGGTATCGCCAGGGCTATTGTTGCCTGGAGGGCTAATTGGTACGTCACCATAAATAGCTGCAAATCGCGGATTGGCTGATACCTCTTCTTCGTTGCCAGCCCAAATGTTCAAGCCATGCTGAATAGCAGCTTGATCACCCATGCCCCTGGCACGCAAAATCTCTATCTGCTCAATCACGTTCTCTACGTGTTGAACATCAGTATTCTGTGCTGATGCTGACAGCTGATCAAATACTTCGTCGCTGCCAGCAAGCCGCACAAATTGATATCAGCTCGGCTTAAATCCTAACGACGAGATCAGCCGAAGAGTCTCTTAGCGATTTCCATAGCACCGCCACGTTCTTGCACTGCGAGCGCACCGGCGCCTCCAGAAGGTGATGCCGCTTTGATGCCATTAGCGACGTAATGCATCAATGCTTCACCTTTATGTTCCGCCGAATCCTGACGACGCATCGCACGACGCCCCTCTTCCATAATGGCGTTTATTTTTTGCGTATCCATTGTCTCGGATAGCATTTCCTGGTTTTGAGCAACCTGCTGAACAGCTTGCTCTTTCTGCATCATTGCAGGGTTGATGTCCTGATTCTGGGGCAGAGATCCGGGATAATTCATAGGAAAAGGCCCCAGTAATCGGGGCCATAAACAGTTGAGTTACGAGCGATTACCAGATGCCAGGGATGATCTGGCCAGTGACTGCATACGCACCGAGTGCTGCGATGACGCCGAGCATTGCGACGCGACCGTTCAGCAGTTCAGCTGCTTTAGTCATGAAGTCAGACATGATCACCCCTCAGAAACCAGGATCTTGCTGCGCAGTGCGTCGGGGCCTGCCTGGGCCAACATCTGCCAAGCGGCGGATGGATTCCGATCGCTCATCGCGGAGAAGGTGGACCAGAAGTCGTCGCCACCCTGTGGTGCTTGCACACCAGGCTGGGGCATGTCGATCTCTGGACGCTGATAGGCGGGAGCCGGTGCCTGGAACTGCTGAGTGCTAGCGGCAACTTCTGCAGCGAGGCGATCTTCGGGAGTCTCCTGGGGGTAAGGACCTTCAGGACCGAAGAAGTCGTTCACGTATGCAGCCAACATGTCAGGGTTGGTCAGCATGACGTGGTACGCAGCGTTGTCCTCTGCTGCAGCCTCGATCACTGCTTTTGCAGAATCGAGGGAAACTCCAAGCTCTTCGAGTTTTTGCATGGTCTCAGCGGTCTGCTGAGCCTGAGCCAACAGAGCATCTTCGACTACACAGGAGTAGCGATTAAGGAGAGCCGGGGCTTCAGCACCGAAGTGCTCAAGAACTTCAAGACTTTCGTTGCTTACGCTGGCGAGATACTCGTCGCTCGCGGGTGCGATCTGCTCGTTGCTGTAGCTGGGCGCCTGTGTCTGTGGGGAGAACGCCTGCGTTGCTTGGGGAATTGAGGTCTGCAGCCCCGAAGTTGAAGGCGCTGCCTGGTACTGCGCCGGAGCCGAACCCTGCCATGCCTGCGGAGGGGCTGCCTGTGGGGTCGGCGTTGAGTAGGCTGCCTGCGGTTGGGAGTTCCGCGTCGCGCTCAAGCTGTCGCTGAGACGCTCGAACGCCTGCTGCCATGGGTTGGCCTGGGGTGCCGCCGGTGCCTGCTGGTAAGGCGTCGGGTCCACCTGCTGCGGCACCGAAGCTGTCTGGTACGAAGCTGGGGCGCTCTGGGCCGGCGCTGATTGGTAAACCTGCGTCGGCGCGGGCGCGCTCGATGGGATCGAGGCCTGCGGGATCGCCGCCGCCTGTGACATCGTTGTACTGTCCTGCATAAGTCAGCTCACGCTTAAGGAAATCAAGCGCGCGATAAATGTACGGAGTGAGATCCAGTTTTGGATCCGCGAGCATCGGTAAGTCGGGTGCTTGCGGATGCGGGATCTGACGCATGTTTTCGACGAGCGTCAGGAATGTCCCAATACTTTGCTGGGTGGCTTGGGCCATTCGGAATGGATAGCCACTGAGCATTGCGCTTCTTTCTTCATCAGTTTTATCTGGGAAGAGGTAACGCAGAGCTTCGATCGAATTAACGCCGAGCTCTTGGAGGTTACGAACGACAATACTTGAATTAAGTATATCCTCTGTACCATCCTCGAAGACGGGACCTTTCCATCTCCACTCAACTCTTCTGTCTCCATCGGGTATAAGTCCGACAGTTCCAGGTGGAAGCTGTCGACTTTGCACTGCTTGGCCGATCTCTTGAGAAAGAGTTCCCTCGTACTCTTTCATAATCTGATCAAATTCAGCTGCTGCTGCTCCGTAATCCGCAGAAACTGGGAAGTCTTCCCGCATTGGAGCCATAGGCCTATCCAGGCCAATTGCAGCTGCAAATGATTCTTTGAAGATCTTTTCTTCGTTGTAAATAATCAGTGCAAATAATTTGCACAGGCCATAGGTCAACAATCCTCTGCAACGTCTTGATGCAGTCGTTGCAGCTCTCCCGTACAAGCTCTTGATCTCGTAGGCGGTAGCGCCTGCGGTGATGCCCAGCTCGTCAACGCCGCCAAGTGCCGTGCGGATCTCTTCTCGATACTGCCTCGCGTACAGGTTTTGGTCGCCGGAGACTGCGTCAGGCGTGATGTACGCAGCACGGTCAGTTGCCTCGATATTGGCGATGATTCGCGGCACTTTGAATCCGCCGCTGCCCGAGCCTCCTAGCGGTGAACTGACACGAGTCGACGGACGATTCGCCGCATAGAAACCAGCTTGAGAGCTGATCGTGGGGCGCATGCTGTCGCCGTCATCACCGGTTTCGACCAGGTCGTGCTTCGGTCGACTGGACAGCAGAGTCGGGTTGCCGAAAAAGTGAATATTGGTGCGGATGTTTTTGACCAGATCGTCATGGGTCACGATCTGCTCTGCCAGCCAGTTGAACTCGCCGGTTGCGTCCATACCGGTGGAACGCATGTTGTTGAAGCACTCAACAGCAGGGATGAACCCCAGACTGTTCGTCAGCGTTCTGGTCTTGTTGACTGCGAACGCCATCGTTGGCGCGCTCTGGTCGAACGATGGCTTTTCGCTGGTGATCGTTTCCTTGATCTCGTCCTTGCGCACACGCAGCTTGACGTAACGCAGTGAGCCTTCGCCCTCGCTTGGCCCAACTGGTGCGGCAGAGTTCTGCCTGACAGAGAAAGAGTAGATCAGCTCAATCTCTTCCAGTTCTCCGATTGAGTCATAGAACGCGCGATAGTTATCTGCGCTGAACCACATGATCCGGTATGTATCCCGGACAGGCCTGAAGTAAAAGAGCCCTTTCCCGTCAATCAGAAAATCATCAACGATTCCCTCAAGACGGGTGTCAATTTCGTTCTCCTCAATGACTTGAGTGAGGAATTGTTTTCGGAATCCGAATGTATCCTGCCCTGGATAAAACTCCAATCCCTGGCGCAACATGAACAATTTCATCTGCGACAGATGACTGTTCACGATCATCGTGTCGGTATTTGCACCGCCATCTCGCTTGCGAGCTGCTTCGAGAATGCGACGGAAACGGTCTTGAGTTGACTGGCTCATAATTCTATTTTAGTTCCACTCAATCTGAGGACTTCCACGACGCATAAGGCCTTGTACCACGATATTCAATGAGTCGGCACAGTCATCGTGAGGCGAGTGTCCGAAGTTGACGATCTCATCGACCATGCAACTAAAATCACGGTATTTATTGAAAATAATTTTCTTGTGCTCAAAGAGCCCCATAATTCCTCTCAACCTAGCCAGCTTGTCGCCACGGAAACCCTTTACAGGGCTAATGGAGAGGTTGTAGAGCTGCCATTCATTGAAGAGGATCCGCTTCATGTCGCCCTCAAAGCTTTTCTGATAGGCGACGACTTCTGGCCAAATGACGACCGGTGACATCGACTTGAAGTAATGCCCCTCGTCATTGACCTCAAGCAGGTTCCATTCGACCAGTAACTCGCAAAGCGCCTCGATCTTGTCGATGTTTCCCATCGAGCGCATGCGCCGGTAGTCGATGACATAAACCTTGTCGTCAACCCGCCCAGCCAGGGTGAAAACGGTCCAGTCATTGCGCTCTGTCATTCCAGCTGACAGATCAATGCCCACTCCGACCGTGTCATACACATCTGGCACCTCACCTTTGACAAACAGCTCTGGCGAGATGCCCAACTCTTTTGACCTGACTGGTTGGTTCAGGTACTGGTAGCTGAATGCCACGCGATCATCTGCCTGGAGTTTCAGCAGGTATTTCGCTGACCACATGTCAGGCCAATAAGACTTGGGCCTGCCGTCATCGTCGTAGTGCAGCGCTGACTGAGTAATGCACTTCCAACCCTTCTTCTCGGTGAAGATCGTTGCGAACAGATCGTCGAAGTGAAACCGAGTTCCCAGCGCAATGGCGCGAGCTCCCTGGAACATGGTTGGCACGATGACGTTCGTCCAGTTCGTCTCCATCTCCCGGCGGATATCCGGGTTGGCAATGCTTGCTGCACTCTTGATGGCGTCATCCACCACGATCAAACTGGATCGCTTCGAGGTGATCGTTCCTTTCAGGCCAGCGCAGGCCACGGTGAATGCGTCCTCGCCTCGGACATCGACTTCAGCAAAGTCCCAGTCAATGCTCCACAGTTCGTCCGAGGTACGCATCTTGGAAAGGCGCACACAGGGAAAAATCTCCTGATACTCCTTGGAGCAGATCAGGTTCTTGATCGCTGCGCTTTTGTTCCGAGCGACGTCGACGTTGTATGAAACATAGAGAATCCGAAGCAGCTTCTTTTCGAGAGCATGCCTACCAATCAGCCAGCCAAGCAGTAATCCCAGTACGGTGGATTTGGCTGAGCCTCGCGGACTGAGCAGGCAAGTGTTTGGCCCAGCAATATCCAGCAGATGGTCATTGCTTTGACCAGTCAGAAAGACCTTGTGCCACTCGCGCATATGACGGGCTGGCTTCTTGCCCATCAGCTCACAGAAGTAGCCGAAGTTCTTTCGCGCCTTGGTGACATATTCAGGCAGCTCGACTTCTACCTGTTTCTTGACAATGGCCTTTGCTGCGTTCTTGGCAGACCGCAACTTTGCCTGAGAGATCGAGCTTCCTGCCATATCGCGAATCTATCCAGTTTTAATAGGCAGCCCCCTAGGGATCAGCCGTTTTTAGTTGTCAGAAATTTTCTCCCTTAAATCCTTAGCTTGCGTCAGCTATTGCTTGCGCGATTGCGGCGAGCTCTTGTTGGGACATCGCAGGTTGATCTTCTTCGTAATAGTCCTGCTGGCGGCCAGACATTGAAGGGACCCCTAGAGCATTTAAGTTGCTTGCGATAAATGGAGCCAGAACACCACCTGCGAAACCTGCGCCAGCACCTGAAGCGAGGACTGCGGTGAGTGCTGGCGCTGCTTGACGAAGCCTGTCAATCTCTGGATTATTAGCAAGCGCTCTGCGAATCATTACCCGATTGCGATCGGGAACGGTCGCGCGGATTACTTCTGGAGCGACACGTCCAATCCTTCTTGAAGCAACCGCTCCAGCACCACCGCCAAGTGCGGCCATGATTGATTCAAGGATTAACCGGCCATCGCCTTTTTCGTACTGGTTCTCTTCCAATGTGTTTCCGTAGGCCGATAAACCTGCCTGGGCAAGCATGGTGGCCGGGATATTGACTCGCGGATCTGCGAGCATCTGTTTGATTGGCTTGTTGATTGAGGCCATTACTTCTCTTCGCAAAGGTCCGCCCAGATGGATTCGAATGCCAACTCAAGTGCAGGCATAACTTCCTCTGATGATTTGAAGATCATGCGCAAGTCACGCATCACCTTGTCAGCGCCAGACATCACCAGCCCCCTGCGATCAAGGCTTTTGGTCAGCTTGTCGACATCCATGACATGACCACGCAGCTCTTTCGACAGGTGAGCAATACGAGTCGCCGCTGCATCAGCTTTGATCAGATCCGCCTGGACTTGCTGCCGTAGATAGTCGATATCTCCTTCGAGCTTGACGATCTCAGCGAGCATGATTTCTCGCCGATTCAATTTCGGGAAGGTGCTCTGAATCCATTTCTCCAGCGCCGGGAATGTGCCCTGGTAGCCGAGGACGCAGGCATAAAGCCAGACCTCGTAGACCGAGTAGGTGTTTTCGGCGTAGGCCAAAAAGCCCTCGCGATGAGCGTTGTCGAGCGCAGCTAGGAAATCCTGAATCTGGCCCTCAGCGGGTTTTGCCATTAGCCGAAGAAGCGAGCGCCGAGCGAGCGGATTGCTCCACGGGCGTCAGCTCGCATGCCACGCTCTTCTTGGTAACGCTTGCCAATGTTGAGCCTTTCTTGCTGGCCAGCCGTGACGATTCCCTTGCGATCCTCGGAGCCCTTCGTCCTCAGGCTCATGCGATCCTGAGCACCCTGTGCACCAATGTTGAGGCGATCCTGAGCACCCTGTGCGCCAATATTCTCGCGCTGCTGTGCACCAGTTTCTCTAATGCCAAGGATCTGCTGCTGTCCCTGAGCATTGATGAGGTCTTTCGCGATCCGGCCCTCGACGCCCATGAGCTGGGCCTGGTTAGCTGTTCTGGTTCCTTCCAGCTGCGTCTGGAGGTCCCCCAGATGGCTGGCCATTGCCTGGTTGTACAACAGCTCCGAACCCATGTTCGCACGGGTCGTGTAGTTGTCGATCATCGACCCCGCGACGAGTCCACCAATCGCTTCGTTGTCTTTCCACTTGTCAACGGCCTGACTAAGACCGCTCATCCCTGAGGTGTACAAGTCACCCGCAAGGGTGGCCGGTGTCCATGCTGCGCTACTCATAGTTCTAACTGAAGAGAATTGCTGCTCCGAGCGCAAGGCTCCTGGCTAGGTCCATGACCTGGCCTCTGCCATATAGATCCAGCCCTTTACCCTGAAGGGACCGCGCTGCTGCATCATCTTTGGCACGATTGTCAATCAGCTTGTTGTAAGTATCGCTGTCTTGTATGCGCCTGGCTTGCGATTCCTTCAGGAAAGGGTCTGACAGTCTCAGTGAATTGACGACGTATTCACTTTCAGCTCGTGAGCGAGCGTCACTGCGAACGTCTTGCCTTTGGCTAAAATCTTCTACTCCAGTCCGCTGGAGGCTTGTGTTTAACTGCTCGATCAGAGGGAGTGTCTTTTCGGCGCCCTCGATCTCAATGTCCTGATTTATTCTCCGCTGCTCAGGCGTGGTCTGAGACCTTGATCTGGCATCGTCAGCCATTTCCTGGATCTGTGCCATCGACTGATTGAAGCGCTCTTTCTGCTCCTTTTCGTCTTTGCCAGCCAGGACGTAATTACTAAAAAACTCAGAAAAATCGTTCATTTTTTCTCCCTCAAGAACTGCTTGTACATGTCCTGGAAAAATGTGTTCAGCGCTGTCGCACTTGCAGTGTTTGGAGCGACTGTGGCTGACTCAAGTTTAGCTGGTTGCTGCACCTGAACCTGGTTCGCTGGCAGGCTTACTTGCCCTGAGCTGCTTGGCCCTCTACCGGCGTTAAGGCTCTTGTGGGCTTCCTTATACATGAGATCAGGAACCAGCAACGATTGACTGTCCTGCCTGGATTTATTGCCAATCTGGAAGTTCTGGTTAGCAATCAACTCGGCCCGAGGATCTCGGCCCTTGGAACCAAGGTCAGGGAGCTTCATTCCGCCGCCAGCCAGCAGGCTCAGCAGTGCTGCCGTCTTGTTTGTCTTCTTGTTTGCCTCCCTGTTTTTATCGTCGCGCTCTGTGTAATAGTCCAGAAGCATTTGATCGCGAGTTGTAGCACCCATCTCATTCAAAGCCTGCTTGGCCATTGATGATCTCATCGCAAAATCTGCCATTAAAGCTTGCTGCATTGCGTTTGTTGCAGCAGTGCTTTTGACATTGCGGAAATCCACATTGTCCATGAAGTCCATGGTTCCGCTGTTGTCTGGCCTTATGGCAGATCGGTAAATATTGAATGCCATCAGTACAGAGTCTGTTGATTCATCAGAAGCTGGTTGGCGAAGTTCTGCTGGCCAAGTAGTGTTGCAGCATCCAGAGTGTTGCCGAAGTTGTAATCGCGCTGATTAATCATGTTCTGGCGCGCCATGTTAATGGCACGGGCATCAGCCATCTCTGCAAACTTCTCCTGCAACGGAAGCACCTGACTCAACCGTTCCATCGCTAATTGTGTTTTCAATCTCTCGTTTTTGGCGTAATCCTTTCTTTGCTTATCCCCTTCAGTGCCAGTAATCGCGTTATAAATACCTTCACCGATGTTTGCGCCTGCCTGTCCAGCGCCACTCTGCACGCCCAGCATGGATGCGACTAGAGGAAGAGCGACTGTGCCAACGCCGGGAGCGATAACAGTGCCAAGGGCTGCCAAGCCGCCAGTAGTCGCAAGGTCAGCGAGGAAGCGCCCGGTCGCTTGCGAAGTGTCGGTGCCTAATCCTTCTCCATCGAATTCACCCGCCGCGCCCAATGCAGATGCCAGCAGAGCCGCGCCCGCTAGAGGCACCTTGTTTCTTCCAGCAAAGGCAGCTGCCCTATTCATAAAGCCTGGGCTTCCTGCCTTGCCAGACATGAAGGCTTTACCCATCTGCTTTCGGTCGTAGCCACCTATCGAGGCCATTAATGATTCGAGCATGCCCGGATCATCGGCAGCGGCCTTCCTGGTGAAGGTATTGCTAGGGAGGGGTCCGCGAACGCGCCTGGGAACGCTTTGCATGTTTTTCCTGACTACAACAAAACCTTTGAATTTATTCTAAGAGTTCAAATATTCAAAAACCTAAGCCACTAATAATTCCGCCAACAGCTGGCCCAACGCCCGGAATAAAGGACGCAGCGGTTCCCAGGACTTTGCTGAATATGCCGCCGCTGCCCGACTTTTTGGGTTGACTCCTCTTTGCCATTTTCTCGTACATTTCTGCTCTTTCTTTTGCGGCTTTGCGCCCAGCGATTGCTCCTAGTGCGCCTGTAGCAGCTCCAATTTCGGCGGCTTGCTGCGCTCCCATTGACCCAAGAATGGAGTCTCTGGCGCTTGTGCTCATCGAAAAGTCATTGCTGCCAAAATCCATTGGCTTTCCAATAGTGGCTCTATAGTTTCGAGCCGCGCCAAACATATCCTCAGTTGGCGACGTAAAAGAACTCTCCTGGAAAAAGGTTCCTCCGTTACGCTCTTTTTTATCAAGGCCGCTAGAGGCGTAGAAGTAATCAAGCGGATCCATTCTGAATGGCATTTATCTAATTAAAGAATGTGAATGAGCCTGGTTCAAAGAAGCCGGTGTAGTTGCTCGTATCAAGTCCCTTAGGTGCTTTGGCAAAATCGCCGTAACCGTCACTCCCACTTCCGCCTCCGCTCCTTAAGATGCTTCTTCCGATGCCGCCCAAGAGGTCAAGACCTAGGCCCAAGAAATCTGGTCCTGATTTCTCTTGACCACCCTGGCGAGCCTTCAGCCCTGCCTCTTCCATCTCTATATTTGCTCGCGCATTTTCGAGATAAGTTCTGCCCCGTAAATAGGCTTCGCCCAGCCTTGAATCACCTCCGTAATTAGCAGCCGAAAGCCCACCAAGCAGGTTTTGTCCTTGTGTCGTTCCGAATGACATTTCTTACGGCTCTTCTTCAGTTGCTGGAGCGCGCCCCTTCAGAGCCCGTCTTAGCGATTCTAAAACGTATCCAGACAGCGCAGCTCCACCTGTATAAGCGCTGGTGTTGGCAATGATTGATTTGGCAACAGTGTTTTCATTGTTATCAATCATGTCCCGCAAAAGCTTTTTCTCCTTTGCCAGTTCTGCATCTGAGATGACTGAGTCGGGGTTATTTCTGCGGTCTTCTTCCATTGCCTTGATCGTTTGGCTCTGATTTAATTCATCCTTGTAGCTGCCAGAGCCTTGCTCTTTGTTTAATCTTTTCGACGCGACCTTGGTCATGCCACGCTTCACTCCACGCCGAGCGCCAACAACGGCTGCGGCCATCGGCAGGAGACCGGTCGCCAAGGGGATGCTCTTACCCATGAATGTGACCTCTGGTCCTTGAGGCCCCTCGATCGTTGCCTTCAGTGGTGACATGCCGGAGAACAGGTAATTCTTGTAGGCGTTGTACTCCTGTCGGCTCACATCAGGCCGTTCCTTTCGGAACTCGTCGTAAGGGAGCAATGCTCCAGATCGTCCCAGGAAGTACCGACTTGCCAGTTCCCCTGCTGGATTCGAGGTTTGCGTTGGATCGTCTTCGCTTGGCAGCACTGCTTTATATCCAGGCTGTCGCATGAAGTTTCCGACGCCCATCGATGCTGCAATCCAGGCAGGTGCCGCTGCTGCCATGCGCAGGTTTCTATTCCTGATGACCGGCGCCTGCCCCCTGAATTTGGCCTGGCCCAGTCCCACTGGTGCTTCTTCCTGCTGCCTTTTCGTTGCCTCGTTGATCCCCTGGAACATTGCCACCTGGGCAATGGCTTGAGGCGCGTTCAGGAACCACCAGATATTGCGCATGCCGTCGCTGGCTAAATCCGCTGCGACAACACCTGCTGCTTGAGCCGCTTTTGCTCGGTAATTACCTGCGCCTGCTGGGGCTTCAAAGCCATCAGGTCCTAGTGGAATTTTGCCGACTTCAACCGATCTCTCTCGCAGCTCTGGGTCTTTAGCACGCTCCGCAGAAAACTCAGCCAACGCCTCGGCTGGATAGCCGCCTAAGCCAATACCCTCGACTTTTTTCCTGTACCTCTCGGGCACGAGATCGGCAATGAGCTTGCCTAGCTTGGTATCCCCGGCCTTCTCCGGGAGAATTTGCCTGGTTACAGCAGCAACCGGCGATGCCGCGAACATCTGTGCAACTGGAGGCCTATCAGCTTGATAATTATATTTTTGCTGCTGAAAGTCTTCGTAGCTCTTGCCAGATGCTTTGAAGGCTTGCGTAAATATTTTTCCTAGTTCTTCGAGAGTCGGATTGTCGGGTAATTGAGCCATTAGAGAAGCTTTCCTCCCGTAGCACCTGCGCTAAGCAGTAATGCAATCAACTCTTGCTGAGCCTGGCCTTCAGACATCTGCTGCATGGCCTGGGCTTGAGCCGCTTCTTGTTCCTGGGCTTTTTTGTACTGATCCTCAGTGATTCGATTCAAAGCGCCCTCGAACACTGGGCGGGGCGCAAACATGTTTACTGGTGCGCCGACCATCACGTCGCCCAAGGTTGCAGCCATCGCTTTACCCTCTGGCCCAAGCGGTTTCTTAGCAAATCGCAGTTTGTTTGCGGCAGTACCGCCCAGGACCTGGCCGAGGACGGATGCAGTTAGGCCAATGCCAAGATCTTCAGCCGCGACACCTGCGCGTTCTAGTCCGGTAGCTCCCTGCGGAAGCATCGTGGCGCTCAAGCCTGAATACAGCACATCAGGCGCATAACGAGCCGCCAGCTGCCCGTAAGCGATTTTGCCCGCTTCGTTGGTTGGAACCAGGATTTGTTTTAGTGCTGGGAGAAGTTTTCCCGCAAGCTGTGTTCCCGCAAACCGTATTACCATTTTTAAGCGTTCATAGGTGGTTGTTCGCCTTCAGATGGCGGGGCTCCTGGAACACCCAACCCGAATGGACCACTGGACCACTGTCCTGCCCACATCATTAATGAGTCCTGAGCTGGCTTGTTATTCCGATCATTCGTAATCGATCCGAATTCGCCTTCGGTCAGAAAGACATCGCCACCGAATCGCCGTGACTTTGCCTTCTGAGGCGACCCCTCTTCATAACCAAATGCTCCAGCAGATGTTTCTTCGCGATCACTTTTACTCTGAATGGCCATGTCAAGCACACGAGCCAATGAGTCCGCACCTCGATCCATGATCTTGAAGCCAGGAGTTCGATCCTGCCAAGTTCTCCAAGAACTCGCCGCCACACGACTATCCGCTAATTACATCAATATTAGCTATTGCTATTTCGAGATTATGTTTTTGTAGAAGTTCGCCTTCTTGACCATTTTGTCTGAATAGTCATCTTTATTGGCAAGCACTTCATTGGCGAACTTTTTACGCTCTTCTGGTGAATCGCCATAGCCTGCCTTAGTTGCAGCAGCAGTAAAAGTACCGCCAGTTCCGCCTTTGCTGGCGGGCTTGCTCATCTTCTTGAATGCTTGGGCGAGGCCTTTGGCCTTCTCTCTTTTCTTGCTCATCGGTTGATTCCTCGGAACTTGTTGATGATTTGCTGCTTCCGCTCTTCGACAAACTTGTTGACCGGGCTCGCAGGAGCGTTCAGCTGAGACTGATCAACGGAATTCGCGACCGCTGCTTGCGGAATATTTGATGCTGCTTGAATAGTGGCTTGTCGTATAGCCGCAAAGTCAACGGCTCGGTCTTGCCTGGTATGTCGTAGACCTGTCAGGGCGTCGAGCTCCTCTTGATTTGCAAAGTCGGGCAATGCTCGATACTGCTCTCTCACGGCTTCCATCTCCTCGCGCTCTCGCTCAGTCGGAACTCGCTCCCTTTGACCCAAGGCCTTGGCGTATCTATCGAAGTGTTTGGGGTTGACTCCTTCGCCTTCAAGTTGCCGGTATTTAGTTCTTAGTTCTTTGACAGCAGGGTTGATATCGCTAGATCGGAGAATTCCAGTAATGGCTTCGTTGTAGTCGTCACCGGTCAATCGACTCAAGATGTCTACATTGCCAAGCTCTTGGTCTGTAGGAGGCAGCCCCTTACCTGCCTTCAAAGCCCGGATCATTTGATAAGTGGGTTTGCGGGTCGGATCTGCTCCCATATCCCCGGTGTCTGACTTGCTCGCTCCGGCCAGGATTTCCGGGTCGATCGCCATCTGGAGCAAGCGATTCTGAGCTTGGTTGATCGTCGGATCTTCCAAGGGGTTGGTCATCAGAACCTGATAGCCCTCCATTCCAGGCATTCCTGAAAACAGTTGCGCTAAACGATTCATGGCCTCGTTAGACAGCATGTTGGGGCTGCCAACGCGAACCTCGATTAAACCTTTTTCGGCAAAGCCAGCTGGCTGGTTTTGCATCGGGAAAACCTGAACCCCATTACCAGTAAATAGTCGGCCTTGGCTATCCTCTCTGACGTCTTCGCCGTAGCGCATGGTCGTGATTTTCGGCCTACCTTCAAACTCAATTTGCTGGACCGCTTGACTTAG
>CEPN01011801.1_pt1 | contig 16671 bp, 21 predicted proteins | sample 530391 | NCBI WGS metagenome assembly CEPN01 (sample SAMEA2620027, study PRJEB7988) | marine metagenome | isolation source: saline water (ENVO:00002010), including
TTTTGGAACGCCCCTCTAGATGATAAGGAGCATAGAGTCAATAGCATTAGATGTGCTTTGGATATGTTTAATTTATTATCAAAAGTTAATAATGAATTAGATGATGACTCTATGATCTTAAAAATGGGTATAGGTATTAATTCAGGTGACGTAGTAGTAGGTAATATGGGATCTACTCAGAGATTTGACTATACCTGTTTAGGTGATGCTGTTAATTTAGCTGCTAGATTAGAAGGTCAAACTAAAAATTATAACGTTGGAATACTTCTAGGTGAAAAGACTATAGAAGGTATAGAGGAAGTTTTTAATTTTGTGGAACTTGATAAAATAGCTGTTAAGGGAAAGAAAGAAGGTATAAAAATATATACCATACTAAACGACACTGGTTTAGCTAACCACGGAGGAGATACTTCTGATCATGAACTGTTTATTAACTATTATAAAAATAGAGTATGGGGTGAAGCTATTAAAATGGGGGTAAAAAATAGTAAAAAATACCCTGAATTAAAAGAATATTATGTTATGATGATGAATAGAATAGATCATTTACGAGAGAATGATCCAGGCGAAGGGTGGGATGCTATATACAGACTTACTACTAAGTAGATAATTTTAAGAATACGTATGGTATAAAAATCAATAGTCCAGTAGTCATTAACCAAGTTAAAACTAATAAAAATGCTCTTTTTTTCTTACTATTTTCTAGAGGATAAAAATCACTATCCGTGGTAAATAATTCTACTTCCCTTTTGGGCATACGTTTATTTATGCATATACTAAAATAATCTTCAATTAAATACAATTCTCTTAAATTCTTTAGTATTATATAAGATATCTTCCATCTCATCTTCATTCACTTCATGATCAATTAAATCTGCTAATAAGGTAGCCGGTTTACTTTTAAGTCCAAAACCAGCCATATATCGTTTACCTTTCAAAGCTGCTACTATAGGATTAGAAGTATCGCAAGATCTTATACCAGGTATATTATCACGCTTATAGTATCCAAATTCTCTAGCCAAAGAACAACCAAGTAAATGATGAGGCTTATTATAGTTCCAGATACCATCGTCGATAAGTCTTTTAATAAGATATGGTCGACCGTTGCAAAAACGTTCTAGCTTATAACTACCTAAGGCTACAACATCATACCAACTATAATCAAATGAAATAGCAATATAATCAGCATGTTCGCTCATATAGTTATAACAATCTACTATTTCTGCATAAGTCTTACCTTGTACCACTCCAATACGGTACCCAGGCAAATCAGGGTAGTTTAAAGTAAATTTATGATATGAGCTCATAGTAGCATAGCTATCTTCTAAAACATCTGGTACAATGAAAAAAGTAGGTTTTAATTCTTCAATATACTTAGCATATGCTTTCGGATCAAATGATTTACCTAACTCGAATATAGAATTATCTAGTAAAACTTCTCTACCCTCTGCTAGAGATCTTTTAAAGAAATTATAATACTCCGGATGGGTTTCAAATAAATGAACCAAGGCATAATCGTAATCGTTATAAACTTTAGATCTATCTAAGATATCAATAGGAGACTCATGACTTACAAGCATAACATTATTATAAGTGTTATAATTAAGAATCAAGGATAAATATATACAATGTTTGTAAGAGGTTCAAATAACGCTAAAGAATATAAAAGAAATGATACTAACTTTTATAGAGGTATAGTGGTAAAAAACTGGGATCCTCAAAAATTATATAGAGTAAAAGTTTACATTCCTGAGCTATCTAACCAGCCTTTAGAAGACTGGTTAAAGGAATATAAGTCTTTTAACATAAGATTTCCTGGTACAAATAACGAAACTGATGTATGGAAAGATGCTAAAGTGTTCGAAGAAATATCAAAATTTTTACCTTATGCTGAGCCTTGTTTTCCTATATTTGGAGAATCTGGAATAGCAAGATATCAATCACCGGAGGAGTTAGCAGTTATATCTGATACTAATTATGAAAGCGAATTTGAAACTAATAATACAGAACCACCAAATTCATCAGATGGTAGTTTTGGACCCTCGTATTTATATGAGACTTTGAACAATAGTGTTTTAGATGCATTCGCAGACCCGTTAGCTGGTTTTAGTGGAAATAATAATCCTTATAGTCTTCAATATAGACCTAGTAAGCATTCAAATAAAGCTAAAGGAGTTTTTGGAGTACCTGCAGTAGGTTCTCAAGTTTGGATATTTCATTACCGTGGAGATATTAACTTCCCTGTATATATAGGTAGTAGAGTAGACTTCAGACAAACTGTTTTAATGACAGATTCAGATAATGAAGATCAACAAACTTTTGACTATCCTGGTATATTTGAAAACTTAAAGAAGGAAGATGAGTAAAAAACAAGAACACAACGAATATAGAAATAAGTCAATATTCAATCAAAGAGGTGCGTCTATTGATGTTAATAACTCTACAGATAGAGAGGAAATAAAAATATCTCAATATAGTGGATCTAATATTACTTTAAATAATTTAGTTAATAGTGAGTTAGCTACAAATAATAAACAGATAACTACTATAAATGATAGTTTTGAATCAACTGGTAAAACTAAAAGTACGTTTACAGGAAAGGATAAAATAGAAAGAGTGGTAGAAAATACTTACTCATTGAAAGGTTTTAAAGATCAAGACGAGCTTGATCAAATTAATTTATGGAAAAGTACGTACGAACCTGTAGCTAAAGCTAATTCTAAGTTTCAAATTCAACGTGGAGGTACGTCGTTTCCTAATGGAGATGCAACAAACAAAGAAGGTAGTAGGGGTGATAATTCAACATTAAATCAGGATATTGCTGTACCAGAATATGTATTTGAAAATTACGGTCCTATTCCTAAAAGAGATTCTAGTGTTGATGAGGTTGTAAGTTATACCCCTGTAACGCCTCTTAAAGGTAAAACTCCAGAAACTAAACAACCGGATCCATTAGAAGATGTACCAAAAGGTAATGTAGTATACGAAGAAGGTTTTGAAAAGAACGCTGCAACTGAAGACGGTGATTGGGCTCCTACTCCGGAGCATGAAGAGTTGCCTGAAACTATAAAAAAACTTCAAGACGATTTAAACTTAATAGAGCAGAAAACTGGTAATGGTGGTGATATAATTGATTTTACAAAAAGAAATAAAACCCAAACAGTTGGAGCTGCTTTTAACGACTATCCATCTGTAAGAATTGATCCTAAAGGTAGATCGCAACCTCAGGAAGTAGTAGTAGGTAAAAATTTAACTTTTGTTAACGTAGGAGCTGCTCCTCATGTTGAAGAAGTTGATAATAATATGAATTTTCCAGCTGGAAACTATACTCTTACTGTAGGTAATAAATATAACGTTTTAGTAGGTTCCGGAGGAGTACAGCTCAAGAGCACGGGCTCAGTAGAGATAGCTGGAACATCAAATAAAATTATAGGCGAAAAGGTAAATATAACCGGTAAATCAGGTGTATCTATATCTAGTAATTCGAATGTAGAAATAGCTGGGGTAGGTAATGATGGTCATCCTGGTGTTCAAATAAGGTCTAACAAACAGGTTTTTATAGAGCCAGGTTTAGGGGTAAAAAATAATATTACTTCTGCTGGAGGAGTATATGCTGAAGGAGAATTATTTGTACATCATGTAACTGCTCCTATAGAAATACAAGAAACAGAAGATACTTTATTATATGGTAGATTTAATACTGATTTACCTAGAAGATTGCTTATTGCTGAAACTGAAATAGGAGGAAGCTATTTCCCAGTATATGCTTTACCTTTAGATGATCTAATAGTAAATTACCCCCATTCACACCATTTTAATAATATTCCTTTACGTTTAATGAACTCTAATACTGATGTAAGAGATGTTGCTACTAGAGAAGGTATTAATACTAATGGCTATTCCACTCAAGCTCTTGAAGTTCGTAATGAAAGAAAAAGACCTTTAGGTGTTCAACAAACACAGACGGTTATTGAATAAAGTCGACTAAACCTAATTCTTGACATGTATCTGCATCAAACCATAAATCATGCTTTAGAATTTCATTAAGCTTTCTCATAGGTACTTTAGTATATTCCTTATATATAGCTTTTATAGTCTCCATTAAGTGAGTATTATTTATCATATCATCTTCTAGCTCTGTGTATTTACCATAGGCCATAGATGAAAGTTGATGAATTAACATTTTAGAATATTTTCCGATATACCTTTTATCACAAACTACAGAAATTATAGTAGCAGCAGAAGCAGCAGCTCCTTCTATATACGAATGAACTTCGCAATTTAAATTTCTAATACAATCAACAGTAGCTAATCCAGCAAATAAAGAACCACCATAGGAGTTAATTCTTAAATTAATATGTGGTTTTACATCTAGAAAGTTCTGTGTAATACTAAGCTTCTTATCTAAATCATGTAATATTGAATTAAGTTCGAGAGCATTAGATTCTAGAATATCTCCATAAAAATAAACATTATTCTCACTTACTCTAGTTACATTTCCCCCTGTTTGATTTGCACTTACAACAAACTGTACTGGCTCTTTTTCTTTTCCCTCTTCTTCAGAAGAGTTATTATATTTCCATTTCATATTTTAAAAATCGTGGGATACTAAATACCCTGAAATTATTTTTCTTTGTTTATCAATAATTTCTCTTTCTCTCTCTGTCATTGTTTTTTTATCTCTCTTTATATACTGTATAGATAATAATCCCATTGTTCTATCAGTTAGTGTTTTAAGAACACCATATGCTATGCTATTAACTCCATATTGTTTTAAGTCATGAATAAATGGACAATCGTCATCTTTACATTGCATTAAAAAGCTTTTCTTATGTATAGTTCTTTTAATTATATCACACAGAGCTGTTACTCTTACGTTTTGAAATTTTCTAAAAATAGAAGATATACCCTTCCCACAAACTTCATAAGTTATTGAAAGCTTATGCTGTGAGTTACCAGAATAATATTTTCCGCCGTTATGAAACTCTTGGATTAATACTCTATCTGCTCTTAGTTCTTTCTTTATATAGTTTAAGGCTGCTATGACATTATCATCAATAATATTTTGGTTTCTAATAGGATCTTCTTTTTTCTTGTTTATATGCGCTCTTACAATTATAACTAGTATACCTACAAGGCCTGCGATACCAGTGTTAATAACTGTAAATATATTATCCATATAGTATATTTATGTTATCCTTCGCACGATGCACATGTTAATATGGATCTAGCTAGCTCTTGAGCAGGGTTAGCTGATCTTTGATAGTATAACGACTTAATGCCTTGTTGCCAGGCAAATGTTAATAATTCGTTAACCTCTTTAGGCCTAGTGTTAGGTGGTATCATTAAATTAAGAGATTGACCTTGATCAATATATTTTTGACGGGCCGCGGCCTGAATAATAATTTCTTTTTGTGAAATTTCCCCAAACGTTTTAAATATGTCCTTTTCATTTTCAGTTAAAAATTTTAAATGTTGAACACTACCACCTTTAACTAGAATACTTCTCCAAGTTTCTCTATTGTTTTTATCCTTTTCTTTAAGTAATTTTACTAATTCAGGATTTTTAAAGGTAAATTTACCCTTAGCTAAATCTTTAGTAAAGTAATTACTATTTAAAGGCTCAATACTTGGACTAACTTGACCTAGTATAAAGCTTGAAGAAGTTGTAGGTGCTATAGCTACTAATGTAGAATTACGTTTATTATATCCCTTTAACAGTTCAGGCTCTCCAAATAAAGCAGCAAGTTCTTCTGAAGCTTTATTAGTTTTTTCTTTAATAGTTTCAAATATACCTGAGTTTAAAAACTTAGCTTCCATAGACTCGAATGCTATACGCTTTTGTTGTAAGTATGTATGCCACCCTAAAACCCCAACACCTAAAGCACGCTGAGACATAGCAAACTTCCTAGGAGCCTCCATGTGAGGCACTGCCTCCGTTTTTTCAATAAACTCCTCCATTACAGCATCTAAAAAATAAACCAGTGTTTCAATAGCATCGGTATCTTTAATTTTATCCCACTGTGTTAAATTTAAAGAGGATAAATCACATACAAACGATTCATCATCACAGGAAGAAAGAAATATTTCAGTACATAGATTAGATGCATGTATTTTCTTGTTTTTATCTTTATATACTTGTGGAGCGTTATTATTAGCTGTATCAGTAAAGAAAATATAAGGGTAACCAGATTCGTAACGCTTTTTTATTATCTTACCCCATATACTTCTTTTAGAAGTATCCCCACCGAGCATTGATTCCATCCATTCGTCTGTAATACAGACACCAATTGATAAGTCTTGGATAGCGTCTCCTTCAGATTTTATACGTAAAAACTCTTCAATATCAGGATGATCAACTGGTAAATAAGCAGCGAAAGAGCCTCTGCGTACGTTACTTTGACTAACATAGTTAGTTAGCGATTCGAATACTGTAAGTTGAGGATGAACACCAGTAGCAGTACCACCAGAAGATATAGGTGCACCTCTTTCTCTTATATCTCCAAAATAGCCTGAAGTACCTCCGCCTACTTTAGACATAGTACCGACCTCTGCTACTTTATATAAAATCTGCTCCATATCATCAGGGATATAAGAGCCAAAACAAGAAATAGGTAACCCCCTATCTCTGCCGAAATTAGACCAAATTGGTGATGATAATGAATAAAATCCTTCATGTAAATAGTTTAAAAATTTATTGCTAAAACCAGATATATCTAAATACTTTTCAGCGGCATCTGCAATATCTTTCATTCTCTGTTCTGGAGTTTCATCCTTAAACAGGTAACCTCGCGCTAAAAATTTTCTAGAATCTTTGTTTAGCCAATAAATTTCACTCATACTCTTTTATATATATAGTAATTAATTAATAATAATACTAAAAAAGATCAGCCTCACTAAAAGACTGATTTTTCTTAGAATATTCAACAGGTCTCGTATGGAAGAAATCGGTCATATTGTTACCGAGTAACTCTTCTTCGAACCACATTGTACTATCGAGGAGTGAATTATCAATATCAAAAACAGGCTTAAATTTTATTTGTTTAAGAGATTCATTAATTCTGTTTTTTATAAACTCTTTAACAACAGGAGCAGATAAACCAGGTTCATGAATACCATTTATCATCCAATCAACTATTCTGCTTTCCGCTTTATAAGCTTCTTCAGCTTCGTGCACGATTCTTGCTTCTAATTCCTCATCAAATAATTCCGGTAACTCTTCACGTATAGTATTAATAATTTTTATACCAACTAAAGCATGAATATTTTCTTCATTGCGAGTATATTTTACTTGCTGATCAGTATCTTTAAGTACGTTTTTAAATCTAGCAAACCAATTTATAATATAAAACTGGCTAAATAGAGATACATTTTCTACAAAAAGAGTAAACAAACATAAAGCATATAAGTATTGCTTTTTACTATCTTTATAAAATTTATGAGTATATTTTCTTAAGTATTTTACCCTACCCTGTATCCATTCTAGCTTTAAATTTTCCTCAAAAATATCTTCAAGATCTAAGAGACGTAGAAGTCTTTCATAAGCATTATTATGAATAACTTCGGTATTAGCCATAACGTACCCTAAATCTTGTAAAGAAGGGTGGGGTAAATTTTCCCCAAGCTTAGCCCAAAAGGTCTTAACAGCAACCTCTATTTGCCCTATTGCTGATAGAGTTCGTACAATAATCTCCTGCTCTTGTTCTGTAAGTTCTGTTTTAAACTGTTGGATGTCGGACTTAAAACTAAACTCCTTATCAGTCCAAAATCCGTTGTGCATAGATTCCATAAACTGCTCAGTCCATGGATAAAGGTTTGGTTTTCTAGACAGTTGTTCCGTAAAAATATTATTCATGGTTGTATTCCTTAATTATAGAGGCATTGTTGAAGCTAAACCACCACCAGGAAGAGTAAACGTTTTTGCAAATCGCTTACCGCCATGTTCTACCGTAACAGCTACAGTATGTCCAGAGACATATGGAGGAGAAACTATAGTACCCCCAACTGCTATAACTCTATATAATGACCCTGTTGTTCCATCAAATACTTTAACTGTCGTATTTGATCCCTGCTGTACGGTAAAAATTCTCTTATTCATAATCTCTTATAGTATTTATGAACTCTGACACCTCGATATCAGATTTATGTGTAGCAAAGTTAAGAGTTTTTGAAATCTTTTTATTGTGAGCGCTACTCTGTATTTTATGATAGTCTATAAGATCTTTAATATCTTGAGAATCCTCTCCAGGTAAATCTTCTTCAGTAACATTTAAAATATTTCTAATCTCTTGAATAGAATACCCTTTATACAAATAGTTTTTAGCCTTACGTGTTATAAAGTATTTTTTGAGAGTTTCTATATCTTGATACTCTTTAACCTTTTTTTCGTAATAGTCCTTACCAAACGTATAACTACTCCCCGTAACAATACATCTTACTTTTCTATCAGACATAATTATATTATAACTTACTCCCAAGGAAAATCTATCCAAGTATTATTAGGTACTAAAATTCCATAATGATCAACTTTATCTTTAGCGCGCTTCTCTGCAAATAGGGTAGCATATCGCACAGTCCATGACGCACATCCACGGTGTTCAATTTCGTTTTTAACAAAATTTAAAGTATCACCTGTATCAACCTTATCATCAACTACTAATATACTACTGTCTGAAGATATACTATCAAAATCTATATCCTGTAATATGTTTATATCCTTTTTCTTTTTTCTATCTTCGTATGAACTAATACCAAAAGAAAGTAGTTGAGCTTCTAATGCATAACTAATAATTTTAGCTGGTAAAAGACCCCCTCTAGAGATGCCAATGACATGTGTAAATTTTTTCTTATTAATCTTAAATCGTAATGCTAAAGATTTCGCTAGAAATCCTACAACATCATATTCAACTTTTTGCCTATCCATACCACAATTATAGTACTTTTTAACAAATATCAAATAAATATATACGATGAAGAACGAGTTTGAAGAACTACAAAAAATATATGAAAATTTTAGAGTGGTTAGTGGAATGAACCCTCCATATAAAGTACAAGTAAAACCTGTTCTAGGACAAGGATATCCAGATGATCCTGAAGGACTTTCTAATCCATATTATGCATTAAGAGGTGTAAAGGGTGGTGCAGGAGAATTATATAATAGAGGGTTAACATCAAATATAACTGCTAGCCCAGAACAAGAAGAAAGAGAACATAAAATTGAGGCTTCAGAAGTTATAGAATTTATCAATAAGTTAATAGAAGAAGTGCAAACACCACAAGCGGAGCAACCAGGTTTTGCTCTTCTTCAACTGAAGAGCTTAAAAAACTTTATTAAGTCTCTTTAGAGTAGGCTCTTTTAAGCATTATTTCAGTTACTAAATGCAGTACAAAACAAAACGTAGAACTATATAATGCAAAAATAATAGGGTTAAAATGTGACAATATACCTATAAATAAGCCAGTCCAAAATCCTGTACAGAGAGCACAAGATAAGAGCTCATTAAAAAAATCTATCCTAACTAATCTATCTCTTAAAGGAGATAATATCTTGCCATACATTAGTATATGGCATAGACCGTAGGAAGCTAGAGAGTATAGTAAAAGATCAGCCATTTAGTAGCTGTTGATCTTCATTGATAGTAGTAACAGCGTCACCCATGAGCTTTAACTCTTCTTTTTTAACTACAATAGAATTACCATCGTCGTCTGTTACTTTATAGTATTCGTCATCAATTTTCTCAACTACTGGACATCCAGTTCTACCACAACATACTTTAACTTTATTTGTATCTAATTTTTTAATCATAATATTATCCTAATGCTTTTTTAAGTGCTTCTCTTACCTTAGCTTCTGCTCTATCATCAATATCATTTTTTCTACCAGGTGATATAGCCTTATGTGTAGTTACTGTAGTAAGGTCTCTTGGCCAGCCATATTTTTCAAATCTTGGTATTAACCACTCTACAGCAGATTCTACTTCAGCATCAGTAAGCTCTCTTTTAGTAGTATCTCCTGAAAATGCCAACCCTAATAAAAATCCATTACAATTAGTTTTGCCGTTAAAATTAGATTTACCAGCATGCCAGCATCTTCTCCAATCTTCAGCAAATACTGTTCTAGAACCATCTGTATCAATAATTACATGATACGATACCTGGGATTTTGATTGAAGTATCCAGCTTACTGACCCGTCATAAGAACCAGATGAATGATGTAATACTACACCTTCAGGTTGTATAGAGCTTGATGAAACGTTTGGAGTCTTTTTCATTACTTCAGGATAGGCTCCATCTGTTTTTGCGGAAGCTATTTCTGGCGTTGACTCTTCATTAGTAACCCCTAAATCGTTTAAAATTTCTTTAGCAGTATTAGGGCCATAAGCTCCATCGGGGATAGTATCAACCTTCTTTTGAATAATTTTAGTTAAATCACTAGTAGAAAAGTCTAAAGATTTAATAATAGCTAATGCTGTATTTTTACCATAAACTCCATCTGCTGAAGATCCAACTTTTTCTTGAATTTGTTTTGTTAAGTCTTCTAATGCCATGTAATTATTTATTCATATATAGTGGAAAAAATACTTTAAAATATAAATACTTATATGGATATGATACTTGAATTTATTAGTGACAAACCTTGGTTTGGCTTAATCGCAGCTATTATTGCTGCAGCTGCTGCATTTTGTGCTGCTACCCCTACTCCAAAAGAAGGAACATGGGTTTCAAAAGTTTATAAAGCTATTGAATTTTTAGCACTTAATATCGGTAAAGCTAAGGCTAAAGCCGTTGTTGAAGAGAAAGTTGAAGAGACTGTTAAAGATGCAGTTGCTGATGCTGTTAAAAAAGCTACTAAATAAAAACTGTAATGGCCGGTGGCTTAATAAAAGGTGTTTTAAGAGCTTTAGTTGCATATCTAGAGCTTAGAAATAAAACACACTATCACCGTGTAGTTACTGAATCTAGAGATAAACAGAAAAAATTAATAAATGAAATTGAAACATTACGCACTGCTGGCGACGTCAATTCTAATGATCGGGCTGACATCTTGCGCGACGAGCTCCTCGACGAAAAGCGGCACCTTAAACATATATCAGCCTTCTACCTTAAATCTTGCGGCGGGGACGCCGATTCAAAGTAAAGAAGGAGTTTATACACCTCAAACTGATGAAGTGTGGCACTCTGATGCTCGCTTTCGTAAGTTAGAACGTCAACTATACTTCAGTAGCGGAAAATGATTAAATCGCGTAAATTCCTAGCTGGCTTAGCTCTATTCATAGCAGCTACTGCTTTTGTATTTACAAATCATACAGACTTCACAGGTTGGGCAGATATGATGAAATGGGTGTTTGGAATTTATGTAGGTGGTAATGTTGGAGCACATACTGCTGCTAAAGTTAAAATAGGTAATGGGCATCATGCTCCAGCTCAACCACAACCCTCTCAGCCCGGGGTTATTATAGCACAAGATGATGTACTCGTTAATCACACGACTACACCTGCGCCTTCACCTTTTGTAGCTGTTAGAACTATGTCAGGTAAAGATCCAGCTGAGGTAGCTCAACAACTCGAACCTCAAGATCCTGAAGGTCTAGAAATGCCCCCTCCAGAAAAAGGAGAAAGAATTTAATATAGATAAATATATTAAATGACTGAGCAGTTTGATGAAGGTGTGAAAGAAATCCTAATGACTATTTTATCATTAGGAGCTACTGCATACGAAACACAATATATATTAGATGTTTTAAAGGATAGACCAGAGCCTATTGAACAAAAAGTAACAGCAGTCAAGCAAGCAGATAGGTTTATCTCTTCACCAAAATTTGATCAAGTAGCTGATCAGGTAATAGATGAGCTTGAAGATGAGCCTCAAGAGCCAGAAAAGCCAGAGGCTAAAGTTTATGACTATGGCTCACCACAATACATAGTTGATAGATTAATGAAAGGTGGGCTATCTAAAATTGCTGCTATTGGTATCGTAGCTAATTTAAAAGCAGAATCTAATTTAGATCCTTCTATAAAGCAAAGAGGAGGTGGCCCGGGAAGAGGTCTAGCTCAATGGGAAAAAGGAGGGAGATATGATACAGATAGAATAAATTTACTTTCTTTTGCAAAGAGTAAAGGAACTAAATGGCAGGATTTAGATACACAGATAGATTTTATTTTATATGAAATGGAAAAACACCCTGAATATAAAAAAGTAAAAGAGGAAATAAACAAAACTGATAACGTTAAAGATGCTACTTTAATCTTCCTTAAAAAATACGAAAAAGCCGGTACTCCTCATACAGAAAAGAGGCTTGAATATGGTAGAGAGTTAGAAAAATCAATATAAATATTATTATGGTAAAAACCGTAAGCTTATGTTTAATATTGTTGTCCTCGAATTTACTAGCTAATAATTATAGTAAAGAGATTGATACTCTGATAGCTAAGGATTTAATGAATAAAAAAATTGAGATGCCTATAGTAGCATCAAGTTTTGTATTTGTTAGAAGAGCTTATTTAGATATAGTAGGCCGAATTCCTACTTATGAAGAAACTACTAGGTTTTTGAAGAGACCAGATAGAGTTAAACTAATAGAAGATTTACAAAACTCTCAAGGATATACTGAGAATATGTTTAATTTTTATGCCGATCTTCTTAGAATAAAAAGAAAATTATCAAACAATGTTGATGGTGATACTTATATAGCCTGGGTTAAAGATGAAATATCAAAAAATACTCCTTATGATGAGTTTGTTAAAAAGCTACTAACTGCTAGAGGTAATATATGGAGTAATCCAGAAGTAGGTTATTTTCTTAGAGATGAAGGAATGCTGCTTGACAATGTTAGTAACACTTTTCAAGCCTTTGCAGGAATGAATATAAACTGCGCACAATGCCATGATCATCCTTTCGACGATTGGACGCAAATGGATTATTATAATATGACTGCTTTTTTTACACAATTAAATTCTAGAGGTGATAAAGAAAGTAGAAAACAATTTCAAAGACTAAAAAAAGAAGCTGAGATATTAGATGAGTCTGGAAAGAAAAAAGGAGCTATAAATAGAGTAGGTCAATTTTATAGACATGGTTACCAATATACTATTGTAGATGATAAAAATAAACAGCTTAAGCTCCCTCACGATTACAAATATAGAGACGGTGAACCTGGTGAAGTGGTTAAAGCTGAGACTGCTTTAGGTGATAGAGTTAAAGAAAAGCGTAAAAGAGAGGGCCTACGAGAGAGCTTTGCTGTATGGTTAACAAGTGACAGTCACCCAACATTTTCAGCTAACATAGTAAATCGTCTATGGGATAGAGCTTTTGGATTTCCTCTTATTAATAATTTAAATGAAGTAGCATTATTTGATGAATTAAAAGAAAGTCGTAATTCTAGATTAACTGATTATCTTATAAAGGTTATGAAAGAGGTGGATTATGATATTAAAAAATTTAATTCAATACTATATAATACTAAATTTTACCAAGCTAAGATAGATACAGATAATAAGTTTAAAGGTCCTGCTTTAAGAAGAATGACAAGTGCCCAGCTTTGGGATTCAATAGTTACTTTATATCAAGGAGATCCTGATAAGTGGCAACCTAAGAATAGAAAACAAGACTATATAAATTTGTTTACTAATTTAGAATCAATAACTGCAGAAGAAGCTCTTAAAAAATGGGACGAGTATGGTAAAATAAAAGGTAGTTATTATAACGGCGCTCCAAAAATTAAAGGCCAGATAGTGGTTAGATCTTCACAAATATTTGAAGGTAGGCATTCAAACTTTATGAGAGAGTTTGGTAGATCAGATAGAGAATTGATTGAAACAGGTAATGAACAACCTAATATAACACAAATTTTAAATTTAATGAATGGAGATGTTACTAAAGCTCTTCAAGATACTAATGGGTTTGTAGCTAATCAAGCAAAAGACGTAGATAGAAATATAGGAATGAATATTATATTCTTTTCTTATATTGGTAGAGCTCCTAACGATAGAGAAAGAGAACTATTTAAGGATGCTGATTTCGCTGATATGGTATGGATATTAATTAACTCACATGAATTTAAACTTATAAGCTAATGAAAAGAAGACATTTTATACACACCCTCGCTGCATCTACATACGGTTTAAAAACACTAGATGCAAAAGATGCTCCAATAGCTTCTAAAGCTAAGAACGTAATTTATATATGTCTAGATGGAGGTATGAGTCATATTGATACTTTCGATCCAAAGGATGATAAAGAAGTTATGGGAGATACTACTAAGATTAGTACTAATGTAAGTGGTATAGAGATAGGAAATAGATTACCTAAACTAGCTGAAGTAGTAGATAAGATGTCTATTATACGCTCTACTACTTCAAAAACAGGAGCTCATGAACAAGCGCAATATTTAAATAGAACTTCTTACAGACAAATAGGTTCTATAGTTCACCCTAGTTTAGGATCATGGGTTGCCCATTTGCAGGAAAGAGAACGAGATATACCTGATTATGTTTTAATCTCTGGTTCGTCTGCTCATCCTAATTCAGGATTTTTACCTAAAGTTAAATCACCGTTACCTATAATAGATCCTAAAGGAGGTTTAAAGAATAGTAAGGTAGATAAAAAACTAGAAGAGAGAATGCGTATTCTTAAAGAGCTTAATAGTGGATTAAAAGCGCCGCTAGCTTCAGAGTATAATCAATTTTATGATAATACAGTTAGATTTTTAAAATCTAAAGATTTAGAATTATTTGATTTAACTAAAGAAAGCTCTACGGTTAGAGAGCGTTATGGAGATACTCGACTTGGTCAAGGGTGTTTGCTAGCGAAGCGCCTTATAAAAGGAGATATAAAGTTTATAGAGATTAATAACGGCGGGTGGGATACTCATGTGGATAATTTTACTAAACTTGATAATAAGTTAAAAGAGGTAGATGATGCTTTAAGTTCTCTAGTTTTAGATCTTGAAGGTGAGGGTTTATTAGATTCTACTCTTATAGTGTTAGTAACTGAGTTTGGAAGAACACCAAAAATAAATGTTAATGATGGTAGAGATCATCATCCTCAATGCTATTCAACCGTTCTTATAGGAGCTGGTGTAAAGGGTGGTTATGTAGCGGGTGAAACAAATAAAACTGCTTCTAAAGTAACTAAAGATCCTTATACAATATCAGATATAAATGCTACAGTAGCTCACTTGTTAGGTATAAAGACTAATGAAGAGAGGTTTTCACCTAATGGTAGACCCTTTAAAGTTGCTAATAAAGGTAATATAATTAAAGATATAATAAGTTAATGAAGCCAAAAAATACGTTTTGTAATAATACGAGAAGAGATTTCTTACAAACAGTAGGAGGAGCTTTTCCTGGTTTAGCTTTAACAGGAATGTTAGCACAAGATGGTTATTCTAATCCTCTTACACCTAAATCAAAAATGATACCTGGTAAAGCAAAGTCTGTTATATTTCTTTTTATGTACGGGGGTCCTAGTCATGTTGATACTTTTGATTACAAGCCAAAGCTATATGAATTAAATGATAAGACTATAGATGTAAAAACTTTTGGAAGAGGTGGAAAGAAGAATAAAGGTAGAGTAGTAGGTCCTAAGTGGAACTTTAAACCTTACGGTCAAAGTGGTAAAATGGTATCTGATTTATTTCCTCATGTGGGTTCGATGGTAGATGATATTTCTTTTATTCATTCTATGGAAGCTGACTCCCCTATACATGGATCTGCAATGCTTATGATGAATAGCGGATCATTAATAAGTGGTAAACCTTCTTTAGGTTCTTGGGTTAATTATGGTCTAGGCTCGTTTAATGAAAGTTTACCAGGGTATGTGGTAATGCTAGATAAAACAGGAGGCCCTATTTCTGGAGCAAAGAACTGGACATCTGGTTATATGCCAGCTAGTTATGCTGGGACAGTGTTTAGATCTGAAGGAGATCCTATTCTAAACTTAAAGAACCCCTATGGTATATCTAGAGGAGAGCAAAGAACTATAATTGATTCTCTTAATCATCTTAATGGATTACATTTAAAAGATAGAAAAGATAACACTGATCTTTCTTCTAGAATAAGCAGCTATGAACTAGCATTTAAAATGCAAACTGAAGCGCCTGAAGCTATTGATGTAGATAAAGAACCAGAACATATAAAAGAGTTATACGGGCTTAATGATAGTAGAACAGAAGAGTTTGCTCGAAAGCTTATTCTTTCTAGAAGATTAGTAGAAAGAGGTGTACGATTTATACAGGTTTATTCAGGAGGAGCTCATAATGATTCAAACTGGGACGCTCATGGTGACTTAAAAAAGAATCATGACTATCATGCAGGTAGAACAGATAAGCCTATAGCGGGTTTATTAAAAGATCTAAAGCAGAGAGGTTTATTAGATGAAACTATAGTTGTATGGGGTGGTGAATTTGGAAGACAACCTACAGCAGAGTATGCTAAAGGTACGGGTAGAGATCATAACTCCATGGGCTTTACTATGTGGATGGCTGGTGGAGGTATAAAGGGTGGTACTAGTGTAGGTAGTACAGATGAATTAGGGAGCGCAGCAGTTGAAAAACCACTACTAGTTAAGAACCTACACGCTACTATATTAACTCAGTTAGGATTAGATCCTAATAATTTAAGTTTCTTCTTTAACGGTTTAGATGAAAAATTAGTAGGTGTTGAAGGTGCTGA
>CEPN01032161.1_pt1 | contig 16585 bp, 30 predicted proteins | sample 530391 | NCBI WGS metagenome assembly CEPN01 (sample SAMEA2620027, study PRJEB7988) | marine metagenome | isolation source: saline water (ENVO:00002010), including
ATTGACCTGGTTGGTATCGATGGTTGCCGACATACCCTCGTCGTCCAGGGATTGACCGGGGTCGAAGTCAAAGAAGTCACCGACCCGGCTGCCCCAGATCGTGGACGGCCGGCTGTAAGATCCGCCAATGATCAGACGGCCCTCATGGAAAGTTGCCGTGCGCGGCCAGTTCCTGGTCGATGACCATTCATCTTCGTATCCAGCTTCCAGAACCCAATTACCCGAACTGATGGCATCTGTGTTATGGAACGGCACATCTGTGATTGCTCTGGCAACGGTCGAACTGTCCACTGTGGTAATACGGGCCCGACCGAAATTCTCTGAGTTTTCGACGTACTGGCCGACGTGAGAATCAATGGTGAAGGTCGTATCGCTTGCCGGTTGCGTGGTCCACGCTACGGATACGGTTGCCACTTTGGATGAACCATCGTAATCGGAGATCGCTCTGGTCTGACCGGAGCCTGTGCCGCCGGTGGTCCGAATAATAGACCCGTTGAAAATATCGTTGGTACTAGACGCGCCACTGTCGAGCGTGATTGTGTCGGACCCGCCGGCCTGGGCTGTATTGGATCGACCGCTATGCCATGTAGCCGCACCGCAAGTCAGCTTGATGTTACCGCTAACGCTATCAGGCGTCAGCGTTGTGCCGGGGCTGGTTTCTGTAAGCGTAAAGGCAAAGCGCGGTACGTTTTCAAACGCAATGTCGCTGATCGTCCAGGTGGCGTCTGTAGCTCCCCTGACAATCTTGACCGGCGTCATGGTTTCTTCAAACAGCAATAACGTGTCGGCAGATTGCGTGTACCAAAGATTTGACAACCGTGCGGAGGTCAGGCCATCGGTTACACCGCTGACACTGGAAGATACATCCAGATAGTCATTGCCGCTGCCATTGATGTTGGTGACCTGTGTGCCGTTCTTGAACACCATCATACGGGTGCCACTAAATAGCAGCATATAGACCTGGGTGGTGGAAAAGCTGAACGGCACCAACCGGACGCCGCTTTGTGGTGCAGCGGCCGACGGCACCGTGTAGATGTACTTTAGACCGGGCCGGCGCTCGACCGATCCGTGCGGCTTGCAAATAACATTTCTCGCCCGTTCCAAAGCGCTTTCATATTGCTGAAGGTCGATGCGTCCGCGCAGTTCCGGATTGATCTCACCGACACTGAAATTGGTTTGGACTTTGATGACCCTGGGCATGACTAACTCAATGTCAGTCTGGAGTCGATCAACGGATAATCACCAATAAATGTGGTGCCGCTGCCCATCCCATCGATAGCCGCCGCTTGGCGGAAGTATCCGCCTCGTCCACCCTCGACCGGATTACCAAAAGCCAGCCGTTCATAATGCTGCGCCTTAGACAGTTGGTCTGTAACCGGTTCCGCTATGTGCATTGCAACAGCGTATTTAAGCAACTGCACAAAATAGCTGGGCATCTCCGCCTCCAGCGGTCGCGCTTGGTAATCAATGGTGATTGTCGTGGAGTCCGTTAGAACGGCACCCTCGTAAATCTCCCAACCACTCGTAATCGGTGCCGCGCCAACGGCAGATGAATTAAACACTGCCCGTGGAATCTTGGTAATAGCGTCGGCCGGCAAAGGATAGGCATAAGTCCATTCATTGACCGGTGCGGTACTGGACTGAGCGAGATCGACTTTCACGATAGAGAAGGACCAGGGATACATGGTGATGCACATATCTCTGATGTCGGGATAAAGTTCCGCGCAGATGTTTGCCTGGACGGTGCCGTCGGCAAACGAGGAAATCGTATTCTCCCCCAAGAGGGTCAGGGCATGACTGCAAATGGTAACGTCGGTGTCGTTGACTGCCACTGACCTACTCCAGAAAGATGACCGGCGGGGTTAGGAGGACCCCCGCCGATCTGTGTGACCCACTCAGTCGGAGTCGGTTTCTGCAACGGCGGTGCCGTCGCTGATGTCCACCACTCCGGAAGCGTTGGAGAGGACGCTCACGATGTGGAGGGTTGGAGTGTTTGAGTCCACGATGAACATGATGTCACGCACATTTAACAACGTCGATGCGCTGTTAAAATAACCCGCCGTGTTCACCGTAGCGATTGCATCGGTTGAGGTGTAGGTCCAGACCTGGGGTGCAGATCCAGCCTTTCCCCCTCCACCAATGAGGTTCAGCCCGTCTTTAGAATAAGCCATTGTGTGTCTCCTTACTCTCTGGCCGTTATCGAAACGATGCCGGTGGCATCGATTGCGATTGCGCCGGCCGATAAGACACAGTTGGTCAACCAGGACATCCGCTCCGGAACGTAATTGATTTCCGTTTTCGGGGAGATGCCTTCGGCGTAACCGACGGAGTCTTTGTGCCATGCAAAACAAGTCCGGTCGGAACTGCCATCAATGGCAAGGCCACCCTCATCCATGTCACCGATCATATGCAGAGCGAAACCAAGGAAGTTGTCGATCCGCCCATCGGTCATGGCTTTGTGGAGGACATAGTCCTGAGATGCCGCTTTTTCTTCAGCAAGCAATGCGGCAAGACCGTCGGCGCTGATTGCCATATGACGATCCGTTGAAGGGACCCCCTTCGCATTGAGGAGTCGGGCCGCTTCAAGAACTTTAGCCACATTAATATTCGTATTCGATCCGCCAATGGAATTGGCTACCGTCAACGAAGTGGATGATGCCGCCAGGGCGTCCAAGACAATTTGGTCGGCTCTGCGACCAATAGCTTTGCCTAGCGTCTGTGTCAGTTCTTGACGCTCGTCAAAGTTGACTTTGGCGTTGTCAAACATCGACGTGTACTCAGGTGCCGCATAATCGGTCAAAGTAGCCGTGGCGTTTGAGTGGGTGACGTTTAATGCCGATACTTCGGATTGCGGTACGACCACCTGGGCCTGTGCGCTTGCGAGTTTCGGGAACTGGACTGTACTGGATTGAACACCAGTGCGAGTCCGGATCGTGCCGGCCAGCTTCCGCTCACTTTGGTATATGTGGTGAACTTCGGCCTCGAACCGTTTCACGAACTGTTGTGAAAGTGTTTGTGCCATTTTGAGAACCATGCCCTCATTTGTTGAGTGAATTTAGTGCTGAACAGGTAGGACTAAATTTTAGTCGGCTGTTATCAAAACCGACCGGCCTCAACAGAGGGTAGGGTCAAAATTGTTTTAGACACAAAGCGTAGCGAGTGTCAAGTGGCTTGCGACAATATATAGCGTTGAGACACTAGTCCGGATAGACGGCCGCAAACGCTTCGGTCACTTTTCGACGGTATGCACTGTCCGTATTATACCGGGGATCTGCCACCATCTCGCGCAATTCACCTTCCGTCGGCATCGCTTCCGCATCGGGCGTGACGTGGACCGGAATGTCTTTTTCGCCATAGTAATTGCGAAGCCGGTTGAGTGCGCGGATGCCGTTGGCCGTGCCACCGAATACCTTGAACTCTTCAAAGTCCTCGCCGGTCCAGGCACCCTGGCGCACCAGACCCTCCGCCCACTTGACCAAACCGTTGGTGATCGCTTCCGCATTGGGTCCCAGCTTCGCCATCTCCGCATCCATGTCGAACTTTTCTTCGGGTGCTTCTTGAGCCTCTGGCATGGTATCCAGGACCAAGCCGACGATAGATTCAAAATCGTCCTGGGTTAGGCCACGGTCTGACGCCATCGTTTTAAACTTAGCCATCAATTCATCATCTTCAGCAATTTTGTCACCGACAAATTTCAAATCGTAGTTTCCGTCTTCAGGGGCATCGTGCTTCCCGCCGCGCAATTTTTTGTAGAGTTCTTGCTGAGACTTTGCCAATCCCTCGTAGTCGGCACCTTTGTCGTCATCCCAAAACCGCTCTGGCAACCATTCGGGCCGTTCACCGCTGGCGGCTTTATCCAGGTGGTCAAGCTCTTCCTCCTCGACCTCCGGTTCCGGTTCCTCAATCTTGGCGTTATCCAGCAACCCGGTTGCCGGTTCTTCCTGTGCTTGCACTTCTTCAGCCATCTTGCGCTCTCTCCGATCTCAATAGAATTTCTCTGATCAATGTATTTTGACCTTCACGGAAAAACCCATAGTCCGTTGTGTAACCAGGTGCCCAGGTTGGTTGGTGCAGAAACGCTCCGCATAACCAATCGAGCATCCGCTTGCCGTCGTCGGTTTGGGATATCCGCGCTATGCTTCTGTCCAGTTCCGTCTGGAACTGTTCCGACTCCGCCGGCGGCAACGGGCTTTCCGCATTGACGCCCTCCCAGCCGGGAGTCGTCATGTCAATAATATCCGCCATCACTTTTTCTTTTTTTTCTTCGGAAACCCAGCTTTCATGTTGGCATACGCCTTTGGGCTTATCGTTGATTTGCTTTTTGGCCGGCTGGTGCCGGCAGCGCGGCGCTTGTTGATGTTGGCATACAGCCCTGGTTTTTTTGCCATTACTTTTTGCCTCGCTTTGGCTTCGCCATTTTCATTGGCTTGCCTGATTTGGCGCTGGCTTTCTTTGCCGCCGCCATGCCTTTCTTTCCATATCCGTATGTCTTCCCACCAACTTTTGGCATCTAAGCCTCCTTCGATAGCTTGTAAGATTTTAGAAGATTGCGACCTTTACGAACGGCAGACGCTTTGTCACCTCGATGACCCCATGCCTCCAGTGACAATTTTAGCCGTGTCTTCTTCCCGTCTTTCATCAACGGGCCCTTGCCCGAACCCATGCGAACCAAGAACGAACCCTTGCGGCGTTTCTGTTGCGGTGTCTTCGCCGCCTTCTTCACCGGCGCTTTCAACGTGCCCCCGGTCTGCGCCTTATAACTGGCACGGCCTTTGGCGTTTAAGCCGCCTTTGGGGTTCTGCCCAGCTTTGCGCGTCCAGGCGGGGCTCTTCATTGTGGCGGGGCCTCTGGCGGCATTTGCTGTTGCGCTTGCAGCATCTGACCGATTTGCTGTTCCAGTTCCTGACGTTCCTCATCGGACGTGCGGAGGTCAATCGGAACGCCCAGCTTGTCGGCCACAAAGTCAGCGATAGCATCTTGTTTCACCGTTGATTGCGCGACCGGGCCCAGGCTGGAGGAGATCTGCGCCCACTGCATTACGTCCTGGATGTCGTCCAGGTTCTGCGCTTTCGCCAATGGCGAAACGGGAATGACCCTGACCTCCAGGCCGTTTATGCGGAGCGGTAGATTGATCAAGCCACGGTCGTCCATGATCTGCATGGAACGCCGCACCAAAGGCACCATCGTTTCGGTAATGAGCCGGCCGAACGCTGAACCCATGTTGGTTGCCAGCAAACGCATCCGCTCCACGATTTCTGTAGCGGATCTGGCCGACATGTTATCGGGCGGCAGACTGTCATCCAGGAGCGTTTGCTTGATCGCCATGCGGAGATCCTGGAGGACAATCTGTGTCAGTTGCAGATCACTGGCACGGGGCAGCGGTTGCAGGGACGGGCCACGGGCACCGCCGTTGGATGCCACCGGAATGATGGCACCGGGCACCACCCGTATCGATTGCGGGTTGAGGACGCCGTCATCAACGGCCGTATAGACGCCACTAATGTTTAGGCTGGCGTTCTTCAACAGAAGTTCGACGGCCTTGTTCAGCGTCAGAATGTCACCAAGCGCAGAGATGACCGGACCACGTCCCATGACCTCGCCGGCAATCTTAGTATATCGAGAGACCACCCACGGAGAGATTTTCAACCGGCGATAGACCAGCATCGTTTCGGCGTCGTCTTCGCCTTTGTAGCAAACATAGTAGCCATAGCCGCCGTCGTTCACGTCGAGGATCGTGCTTTCCTGGAGGTTGACCATCTCCTGGGGTTTGTCTTCGACCAGCTTCTGGAGGATTTCGGGCAGTTCCGCATCGTCCCAGATCTGGGTAATGTTTTCAGCCGCTACCCGCATTTTCCGATAGACGTTCTCGACGGTGCCCTGAGGCCCCTCCTCCATAGCGACCAGTGCCTGGGGGATGGCCTGGAAGCGGATGGGCTGAAGATCGTCACCGGGTTGGATCAGCATGACGCCGGTGCCGATAGAGAGGTCTAAGAGAAATTCACCCATCGCCAGGTCGAAGTTGGTCTGGCGAAGTATCGAGAAGAACTTGTTGGTGTAATTTTGCAGTCCCTCACGGACCTCGTTCCTGGCTTCCTCCGGAATTTCCGTTCCAGGATGTAGACTCATCCAGTCCTTGTCGGGCGGGAACAATCCCGACTGGATGCGGTTTGCAAATCGTTGCACACCATGCACGGCGGTGCTGTCAAAGACCTGGAGGTTCTTGACCCGACCAGGGACGCCGCCCTCATAGTAACCGTCATAGAGGTTTCTCTGGGGCAGGGCGTATTGGTAACAAGTCTCGTATAAAGACCGCCAATGATCCTTGCGGGTCCATGCGGCCTTGTATCGTTTGGAAAGATGTTCCGGACTGAGCTTCACGGGTTGGCCTCCAACTGGGCGCGACGGCGGGTTATCGTATTCACATGGACGCCGAACAATTCGGCTGCCTCGTCCTTGTCCCAATCCATCGTAAACCGGATGTCGGCGTCACTGACTTTCTTCTCAAACCGGGAACGCCAACGGACCAGCCGCATCAGACGCCGGGACCAAATGAAGAAAAATATTTTCATCTATTGGTTCCGGATTGGCTCCTCGAATATCCGGATGGGCCCAAGGTTGTTTGCGACGGCACACCCAAAAACGGATTGTCACGCTGCGCTAATAACATTCGAGTACCGCCGGTGCGCCGTGCCCGTTTCCGCGCTGAGATCTCGCGCTGGCTTTGTGCTTCCCGCGCTTCCAGCCGCGCTTCCTGTTCGCGCTGCGCCCTCAACATCTCCGGATCAGGTCCGGGAGGTGGAGGTGGAGGTTTAGGTGCCGAAAAAATGCCGCCCATTATGTCCTCGCCATCATGTGAAAATCTTTGCCGTCAGGGCCGAACTTTCGCAAAACCCCTTCCTCTCGAAAGTAGAGAACTTTCGCCCATTTGAGAGCCAGAAAATTGTCCGAATGGACAGTGATCTGAAGGCGAACAAGCTGTAACTCTGACATAAAACTGTCTAAAACCAGCTTGGTGACACGGTGAAACGGCCGCGCATGGTCCGGTAAACTGACATCGGTAATCAACCAACATTCGGCCACGCCATCCCAAAGCGGTATGCAACCGAACATGCAAATTACCTGACCTTTGTGGCAGCCCATGAAGGCGGGGCCCATCGACGCATAGCCAGCCAGGATGCCGGGAAAGTTGGGTATGGTGTCAAAGAACGTGGCGTCGGTGCCCCGTGGAGTTAGCATCGGCACCAGGGCCGGCTCAAAGTCGATCAGCTTATAATCCGCTTGCAGTTTGGCCGCCTCGTTAAGAGCGACGATGTCACTGAGCAAAGACATCGAAGTCCGACGACGCCACCGGCATACGAGAAAACGCCATCGGCCGTTTGGTCATGCGCTTGTGTTCACCCTGGAGAACCAGATAGCCGTATGCGTCACCAACGTGGCTATGCTCGTTCTTTGTCGGAACGTCCCGAAACCGTTCCTGGCCTGATCCCATTGCTACACGGCTGAAGTAATAGCCGCCGGCCAGGGCCTTGCGGGTGCGCTGGCATTTCTTGTCGATCATCAATCCCGGCTTTTTGTCATAGTACCGGATCATCGGTGCGGCCATGGCTTCCCGGCGGGTCTTCCAATCGTTGGTCGCCGCCGGTCTTGCCAAGAGGCCCAGGGTCTTCAAATGGTCGAAGGCCGTGACCTCGAATATCTGATCGCGTTGCTGACCGGCCGGGTCACCCCAGACAATCACCTCCGAATTGGGGAACATAATTTCAATTTCCGACTTCAACTGATTGCCGAACCGCTCCAGGCCCATGTCGAAGGTCACAAGCTCATGCAAGATCCGCCACTGACCGCTGGGATGTTTCTGTCCAAAGACGGCCGCCGGCGTCAGTCCAAAGTCCAAGCCGATCTGAAGCGGCAACGATTTGTCGAACTCCAGGCCGTCGACGGACATGGCTTCGTCGTCATACTCAGGCGTGATGGGCCGGCCTTCCTGGACAAAGGTATATTCGCCTTTGGCATAGCACCTGATCCAATCCAGGTTCTTGCCGCCGACCAGTTGGTCATAGTAGCCGGCTGGCAAGTTGGGCAAGTTCTCCGCGCTGGGATTGGTCATCCACCAGCGACCGGCAGACTGAATGAACCCATTGAACTCCGGTTCGTCCGGTAGCTCTGAAGCGTCAGCTTCCAGGACGCCGCCCGGTTGGCGGAAAAACTTCCAGGCGAATTTACCTTTCGGCGCTTCACCCTTCTCCGAATATTTATAATACCAATGGTCATCATCCATCGGGTTGGTGTCCATCCAAATGCCGCGCCAGCTTGCGCCACCATCGGCCTTGGTCGGGTAGCGGCCGACACGGTGCGACAGTCCCGCCAGGATCGCCGCCGGCAGTTCCCTGGCTTCATTGATCCAGGCCCCGGTCAGTTCCAGCGATAGCAACTTCCGCACGTCCTTCGGCTGGTCGAGGGCCAGAAAGATCACTTCGCAATCGACGCCATGGGCGTCACCTCTCGACGGCAGCTTAATGTGATGGGTGATCGGTGGGGACCAGTGGGCACGGCCCCAGATGTTTTCAGGAAACAATTCCATCCATGTCTTCAGCGTGGTCGTTCGCAACATGGGATAGCTGTTCCGGACAACAGCGAATCGGCTATAGCGAATACCGTCACGGGGAGAGGGTTTCTGTTTGACGGCCCTCAACATAATCTCAGCGGCACAGGCGTAACTCTTCCCACTGCCGACCGGGCCCATCAGGCCACGCACAAAGGAATTATCCTGGAGGAACTTCCAGACATTCGGCGCGGTCTTGAAATCAAGGTTCAGACTTGCTGTCTCGTCCATCCTTCTTCACCTCTACCACTTCGGGTCCGTGCATCGTAATACCCACCACAGAAGGCGCGGCCACGTCCTCTTTCGGCGGCTCCAACAGGCCGGCACTCTTCGCCAGGACACGCAAGACGCTGACCTTGTCATGCAACTCAAGTTCCAGCGTCGGATCACCGTCCTTGCTTTTCGTCACCCTGATTTTCTTAATAGCGGCCGCAACCGAATTGGGAATCTGATCCGACGGTTTGACCTTCACATTGCCCTGGTCATCCCAGGTAATTACATCCGTCAAATTCGCCCTGGCGATATCGATCAGGGTCTGGGCGATACCCTCCTTGTTGTGGGCAATCACCTCCGACCGGCCCTTTAGACGGTCCTCCAATCTCTTCACGCCGCCGAAACGACCGGTCGGGTTGGGTGATCCACTCATGCCGCTTGCCTCTTCCCGCACTTACAAACGGCGTTGCAAAAACATCGGTTACCAATCAGACGATCAAACTCCTCATTCGCCCTCATTGGATTGGCAATGCCGCCTTTAGGCACCAGGTCGAGGTTCTTCCGGAACTGTTCCTGGCCCTTCCGACGTGCCTCATCTGTAATATTCATCAAAACGGAATATCGTCATCCAGGGGCGCATGTGGGTCCGGATTTCGCCGGGGTTGCTGGCTGTCATCCTTGTACGGTTCCGCCATCATCACGTCACAACTCAACGTGCCGTCGTCACGCATCTGTGCCATGGGCAAGGCGTCAAACGTCAAATTGAAACCGTCCTTACCGGATCGCCACGGCCACGCCGACCCGATCTTGCTACTGTACGACTTTCCATCTTTGCCCTTGCGGACCACCTTCAAATCATATCTTTCAGCCATCGCTCAATTCTCCTTTCAGTCTCTCCAGGTACAAAATTCCGTCCATCAACTCCTCCTGGGCGTTCTCAATCCAATGCAACGCCGGTTGATCATTCGCCTCCATCGATACGCCAAAGCGCGCCATCCCAACCGCTGAACGTTCGACAAAACGCTGGATCACACGATTGACTACAGGGTCAGAGGTTCGACATAAAACTCCGTTATCCTTGCCAGTTGCTAATATCATTCGGACCCTCATTGCATCGTATTCGTTCAAATATTTGCGTTCAGAATTTACAAAGTGATGAAAATAACCGGCGTTCTTGCCCAACATTAACGATAGTTTGCGAAGCGAAATCCGCTTCTCGCCCACTGCCAACATTATGGCGCATCGCAAATCATCCATGACGGGCAGCCTCACTGGCCTTGGCAATGATGTCACCAATGGGCACCGCCTTACGGTCGGGGTCTTTTCGCGCATAGCCGGCCGATACATGCCGCTCTGTCGCCACATACAGGCCAATAAAGTGCGCGGCCAGGGCAACGGCCATGTCTAAACGCTTGGCCTCTGGGAGGGCAGATAGGGCGGTGGTGATGGCAGATGCGAAATTCATGAAAAAACTCCGAAATATTTTTGTGATGTCCCCCCTACGCACCGGGCAGGGTAGGGGGGGGAAGGGTCGCTTTTCGTGGCCGGCGGCGTTTTTATTTTTCCCCTGCGCCATGGGCGTCACACAGGCAACCGAACGTATAGCCATGTGACACACCGGTCAATTCAAAAGGAAACCAAGGTGAGGTGGCGTTGACCTCCGTTGCTTGCGGCACTCAGCCAGTACAGCTTCCGCCCTGGTGATCACCTGTTCCTTACTCAGGCCACGATCGGTCACGCACTGCAATGCAAGCTCCACGGCCCTGGGGTTCACCAGCCTCAGTTCGCCGGTCGCGTCCTCCGCCGCCCTCGCATACCATCTTGCCACCACAAGAGCCAAAGCTAGTTCCTCCTCCTCACTCTGTGATGTCTGGTTACCGGTATCGCTCTCAGCCACCTCATCCACTGTCGGCAGATCCTCCTCAATTATTGGCGCTGGATCTTCATTGTTCATGCCATCGATAAGCTCTTCCTGATCCAACCTATCGTCATAGATGATCCGCCATACCGTTCCCATGACGTGCCGCCATTTTGGATGGCTCCTATACGTGCTGACTTTTTCGATATACCCCAGCTTCTCCGCCCTACTTAATGCCCTGGTGACGTTTGGCCGGTCTGTCCCTGCCAGTTCTGCAATGGTTGCGGCATTAGGCCAAGTGAAGCCCTGGTTGTTCGCATAAGCGCAAAGGATGGTCAGGATATGGTAATCACCAAAGTTCAGACCTTTGCCCTTGTTGCGCTTCCCTGGCCTTTTAACATCCCATGTCGCTCTCGTCGGCACTCGACCGAAAAAGCTAGGCGGAGCGTTGTTGGATTTCCCGAACGATGGCACGTCTTCCTTGCTCATCTCGCTTCCTCTCAATCGCTTTCAACATTTGCACCCTGTGCTGACAACGGAACTCGACATCGTCCTTGATCTCTATCCAGCTTGGGAACCACTTTGATTGATCCGACATCTTGCCCAGGCTCTCCAGGACGGCATCCCTGGGATATTCTCTGAGCTTCTCGACATAAGCCTCCAAGATGATATCGATGTCGGCCCCTTCATTCCTATGCGAGGTCAACGCTCTCAGCTTCAGCAGCGCCTTGGCTATCTGATTGTCTTCAGCCGGGATCATCGTTGCAGACAATGCCTTGTGTGCTTCGGCCAGTTCATCGTCACCGACGTGGCTGGTGATGATGTAGCCCTGGAAGTCGAACTCAGTTGATAGTCTCTCTTCGATTGATAAACCGGCTGTAAGCATCAATGATTTCACCACCGCCTTGTCGGTCCTGATTGCGTCTGGCGGTTTTCGTATAGTCAGTTGGTTCATCAAAATACCTCATCTCATTCAGCCACGTGGCTGGGTTGCAAATATAGCCAGGGTCAGGATCGTACCTTTCCAGCCCTTCCATGATGATGTCGTGGGGTGTTCCCTTGAGTGCTTTATCGTAGGCTTTGACGGCCGCACCCTTTCCGACCTTCTTCGGATATGCTTTCCAAAATGCGTCGAAATTGCTTTCCCCTAATAAAGACTCTTGACGGTTCAATGGTGGTTGGGGTGTCTCCTCCGACACTCCCCCCGTGTCTCCTCCGACACTAGTGTCGGTAGCGACACCGGTGTCGGTAGCGACACTACCTAGAGTGACTTTATAGGTCGTTGCGCGACCGGTTTGACCATTGTGAACCCGTGTCAATTCACCCATTTTGACCAGTTGATTTATAGCGTTGATTGTATTTCGCCTATTGACATTCACATAGCTTGCCAGCCTCGTCAGCGACGGCCATGCCACGCCGGCCGTATTGCAATGGTCAGCAATAGCCAGAAGCACCAGCCGTGCCGTTCCCTTGGCCCTGGAGTGCTTCCAGACCCTATTCATCAGCTTAACGCTCATTCATCCTCCAGCTCATCACGCACCTCTCCCAGGCCGCCATAGCAATGCCGACACGGCTCCTCGTAGGGCCCGTTAGGCCCCTCCCGCTCGACGTAGCCATCGCCATGACACTCCGGACAAGTCATGCCGACCACCGCCCAGCTTCATTGCCCATGGCATCCCAGCCATCACGATCGGTGCGGCTGAACATCTCCAGATACGGACCTGGATACAGCGCCTCTATCCGCTCATATATCTCGTCGGGCTTTCGGCTATGCTGCCGGCGCGGTGACATGATGACTTGGTGGACGCCGCCAGACTTGCGCTTTGGCTTGCCCCTGGTTGCCAGTAGACATAGCTCCGCATTTTGGCGTGTGTGATAGCCTAATCCCCAGAAGAGAGAACCGGATTTATGGTTCGTCTTAACCCACGCGAAACCAACCGTCTTGTATGCGAATCCCCAAGCGTTAATAAGCCTGAGAGCGTCACCAAGCATCGAACTAATGCACCACATAAAAAGCACAGAGTCAGTGGCGGCATGATCAGCAACAGGAAGGTCACAAAGATCGACCGGTTCCATAACAGTATAGTGGTTCTTCGCACTGCGCCCCTCCCCCTTCGCGCTCCAAGACTTCCATGACCATGGCGGGTCAGCCAGGATCACTTTGTATTGCATTGGACACTCCATTCCATCTCACTGCGCTTCACGCACACCGGGCAAATGTCCCAGCCGCCGATTGTTTGGACTTCCTCTTCCTGGATATCCAAAATCTTTAGCTCATACAGATCGTAAATCGTCCGTGTGACCGTAGTGTCGATTAGTCGCTCCTCCCGCCAGATCATCCCTGCATCTCCGCATCGGGCGCAGTTAAAGGCGCTATCATCATCAAGACGCCGTTCTGGACGTTCTCCCGGTCCCACTTCATGTGAAGGTCGTGTATCCAATGGTCGTCCTCTAGCAGTCCGATTTGCACCGCTGTGTCACAAAGACACTTCGACAAGTTGTCCAAGTCGCGCCGGCGCCGATCCGGAGGACACGCCAGGATTTCCATCTTTACAGGTGTATCCAGAGGCGGCTCCGGATACATATGCAAAGCCGCGCACTCGTTGAGGTACGCGACATATATGGACGTTCGATAAACGCCACGTTTGGTGTAGCGCCATAGTCTGTTCGTACTTGGCGGATACGGAAGCAGAACGGTTCTTTCTGTCATGCGACACTGCCGGCGCTCCGTACAAGCTTGCGGAACTCATCCAGCCGCCGCTCGTTTGACTCCGCCCTGGCTTCCAAACCCAAGGCACAAAGGTCGGCAATCAGTTGCGTCATCGACCGACGTTCCAGGGCCGCTTGTGATTTGAGCCTAGCAATTAGATCCGCCGGCATACGCAAAGTTGTCTGGTGATATTCAGTGTCCATGGGGATTCCTATGTCAAAAAGAATCGTTTAGCGTATTGACACTATCAGCAAATGGCATTACTTGTAAGGTGAATGGACAGAGAAACCTTTCAGAAAGTAGAGAGAAAATGCAGAAACAAAGAACATTCACCGTTGATGGCGAAAAGATCACGATTAAAAGCCGCCCTTCTCATTATTGCGGAAACTACAATGGTTGGATTGTCACCATTAATGGCGAGAAGTTCAAAATACCCGCTCTAATGCAGCGCGAGGAAGCCGTAGAAAAAGCCTATGTCAAATGGGTCATGGCGAAGTAATACCCCCCCCATCGCGAAGCATCGCCCCTAGCCCCGGTCTGAAAAGATGGCGGGGCCTTCGGGGTGAGAGCAACAAGGAGAGAGAAAATGGCTAACAAAATACGCCCCATCGTAAAGGCCGCTTTTAAAGTCGATGAGCTTGTCCACCAGTTTGAAGAAATCGACGTTCCTGACGGTTACCTAGTCACGGCGTCAATTAGAGAGGTCAATGACAAATACGATGACTCTTATTTAGTGGGCGAGGCAAAGAACCGCCTTTCGTTAGTTCAAGATCAACTAGACTCCATCTCGAAAGAAGGTTGGCCCGAAGATTGGAAAATCTATAACCGTGATAAGCGTCAGCTTACCTCGTTCATTACTAAGTGGGGATGATGCCTGACCTATCGCGCAGCAGCGCCCCACTGCCCCGGCTTGAAAAAGTGGCGGGGCTTCAGCGGTGCAAACTCTAGGAGGAGAGAGATGAAAATTAAAATAGAGTTCACCGTCGATGTTGACCCAGATGCCTGGGAATTAAATTACGGAACGAACCGCAATGAAGTTAGAGATGACGTTAAGGGCTACATCAGAAACATCGCATTAAGCCAGCTTGATTTTGTTGGCGTTCTAACCGGAGGGGACATCAATGATTGCGGCTAGAAACAACGCCAAGGTCTGTGTCCTGTATCTTCGTGTGTCCACGGGGAAACAGGGTGTTGATGGCCTTGGCACAAAAGCCCAGGAGGATATGGCTCGTACCAAGGCCGCCGAACTGGGCCTTGAGGTCATAGGCGTCTTCAAGGAGGTCGAGAGCGGACGCAAAAATAAGCGTCCGGAGTTCGTCAAGATGATGAACATGGCAATTGACACTGGTGCCGTTGTCATCGTCGCTGCCATGAGCCGCTTGACCCGTAACTTTAATTTCATGTCACACATTGCCGACCTGTCCGAAAGGCATGGCATCGGCATCGTGGCCTGTGACGTGCCCCAATTGTCAGATCCAGCCCAGACCAAGTTCATCTGGCGCATCATGGCGGCCGTTGCGGAACTGGAGGTCGAGCAAACGCGAGAGCGTACCAAGCGCGGACTTAAAAAGGCACAGGACGACATCAGGGAACAGGGCTTTTACATGACCAATGAAAAGAAGGTCGGCACGGAGGTCATCCCGTCGCGCAAGATCACCAGCCTGGGGAACCCAAACATCGACAAGGTCTACAAGAAGGGTGGCGCGGCTATGAAGCGTAACGCCAGAGAGTTCGCCAAACGCACCTATCCGATCATCCAGGAAATCGAGGCGGCCGGTATTACTTCATTGCGCGGTATTGCCAAGGCGCTTAATGCCCGTGGCGTTCTCACCTTCCAGGCCGATTCGGATGCCAGCGATATTGATGGCGTCAAACGGGCCAAATCGGATCGCAAACCGACGCAATGGGGTCCGGAAACCGTAAAAAGAGTTATCGCCCAGGCGAAAAACAAAAAGTAATCCACAGGCAAAATGGTTTTTTACCACAACTAAAGTGGTTTTTTACCACTTTTTTAGGAGCAAAAAATGTTTAAATTTGAGGCAATCCCAGAATCCAAACATCCGCGAACACGCGAATTTTCTGATGCCATGCGCCAAGGTGCAGTGCTGCATTTCACAAAATTCATCAACAGTTTTCAAAAACGAATTGGCAGCTCGAAAAGATACCCGGCGCTCAATTTTTTCAGAAAAAGTTTATCACGTCGCGGGTTGCTCTATTCCATCATGGCCGCGCATTGGACGGGCGAAGAACTCAACGTCTCTGCGGAGTGTAGCTCCAAAGCCATTGATTATTCAAACGCTCAAAAGACGATTCGTGAGGCGCAAGCGGCGGGTTTTCTCGATGAAGAAATGCGGCCAACGAAGCAACTCGAAGACGAATTTCATGCGGGCGTTATGGCTGTCCTCACGGACATCAATTTGCTGCATCTTGCACGATCGATAGTCGGGTCGAACATGCTGGCGCGCATGACAGAACAACTCGCAGAAGCGGATAGAAAAAGTGGTAAAAAACCATAGTTGAACATGGGAATTTACCATTTTTGTTTCACTTCCTATTCGACTTAGGATTATGGATGTCATGCCAATTAAAAAAGATAGCCGTGAGAAGAATATCAAGGTCGATGGCGGCCGCACCTATCTGCGCCCGACTGAAAGCCAGAAGCGTGAGGGCAAGCGTTCTATCCGCATACATGCGGAGGCCGGCACCCAAGCTTATTATGATGAGATCGAAGATGCGCGGCTCATCATGGGTGCGTCGAGCCAACGCCTTCCAGGACACGATCTGGGGTGGTTGCTGATGTCTTACATGAGATCACCGGAGTATCGCAGCTTGGGCGAAAGCACCCGCAAGGTTCGCGCTTCTATTCTGAGCCACTGCGCTGACCATTTAGGCCGCACCCGGTCATTCAACTCCGTCGTCACGGGCGAGGTTCGCGCCCTCCGTGATAGCATGGCCGATCGCCCGGAGGCAGCCAACGCCAGGGTCAAAGCATTGCGCCAGGTCTACAAGTGGGCAGTCAGTTGTGATCTATCTGAAATCAACCCAGCCGCCAACGTGCCTTATTTGCCGTCAAACAATCCGCATGGTTTTCATACTTGGACAGAAGCGGAGATTGAACTATACGAATCGGTGCATGAAATCGGCACCGTGCCACGGCTGGCTATTGACATCCTCCAGTTCACCGGAGTGCGTCGATCAGATG
>CEPN01006775.1_pt1 | contig 16413 bp, 18 predicted proteins | sample 530391 | NCBI WGS metagenome assembly CEPN01 (sample SAMEA2620027, study PRJEB7988) | marine metagenome | isolation source: saline water (ENVO:00002010), including
CAAGACCAAGTAGGCTAGGGGGAACTTTACATCAACTTCAATCGTATAGCAAGCCTTCTAGAAGAACATAGACTAGGTAGAAAAGGCCCATTAAAGGATAAATTACAGGGATTAGAGAATACCCAATTGAAACACGCCTCAACTCTATTATTCGGAGAAGATGTAACCGCGTGGTCTTATCACAAAATGATAGCGCACATAGCGAAGACTATAGACACTTATTCAAAAGTTGTAGAAGAAATAGCCCCTAACAAAGAAAAGTTAGTTGCTAATCTTTGTACTGAAAGCACAGGTAATGGGAAAAGATGGACTCTAAAACAAGCCGCCGATGCATTGAGAGTATTTTCTAATGAGCAAACAGAAATGAACTTTCTTGAATGTGCGAGAATGATGAACCAAGTAGAGGCCAAATTGTTTTGGGGAACACTACTAGGAGTAAGAAAGCCAATTACTAAAGAAACTTTTTTACTCAATATCTTAAAAGATGTAGAAAAAGAGGAATTAAAAAAATTAAATTATGTAGGAAATAGTTTTTCTTTAAATTCCGTTTTAACTGATTTACTACACACAGGAAACTCTCTAGGTTCTAATCATCACATTGTATACAGACCTAGACCTTTGAAAAGTTGGGATGATAGTGTTGTGCTTACGCAGTACAATGGTGCTATGGTACAACTAATCGAAGGAAAAGGGCGTAGGAGAGTAGAAAAAACATCTGAATGTGTTGTGGAATATGAAGATGAAATAGTAACAGATGTGTTTTATCTTGAAGATGTGGAACTAAATCTACAGGAAAGATTAGAAAAATTCATGCAAAGTAATCGAAATATCCCTGTATGTTTACCACAATCTATACCATCTTGGGCTGTGGTTGAAGATTGGGCCGAGAAAAATACTGTTAGATTTCCCGATGTTGGTGTATACAAACCAAATGAAATGGGTGGCTATCTTTTAGTTTTGAATCATTTACTAAGAAGTGTGAGAGTATGTTCTTACGAATCTAATGGTGGAGAGGCTATTATTGAAATGGAAATTTTAGATGGAACAGATTTCCTTTTGTGCGGGAAGATGACCTTACGGAGTTCAAATAACCTCGGTTTGCTCTATACTTCTTTAGAAAGAAGCGGAGAAAAAGTCAATCCAATAAACAATCATAAACATTTAGTTTCTGACGATGTTTGTTTAGTGATGGATTTAGTTTCCCCTACTTTCGACACCAATAAAAATGAGTTCATACACCCGACATTTATGGCTTTTAATTTGGAAAAAGGTATACAAGATATTACACAATTAGTGGATTTGGTGGTTTGATGGATGAAAAACATTGGTTGGAAATAGGACACTTAGTTTCTAACATTAGATTTAGTGCTGTAATAACTAAGTCTACAAATTCAAAATTAGGCTATCGTTTACAATTAAAAATGTGGAACTCAAATGACTCAAAATACGGCTCTCCTTTAGAAAAAATACTTGGAAAAAAGAGAGAGATTTACACATCAAACACGGATATTGAGAAGATGATAATTTATCTAGATAAGATTCAGAAGACCTATGGTTTTTCAACACACAGAAAAAGCGATGTACATTTGGTAAGATACTGCTTGGATAATCCACCCAATTATGATTCATGGTCTAGTTTTTTGAAATGGATAGAGGATACTGAGCAGGTTTTTGGTGGCCTCGCAGGTGATTTAGTTATAAAGGAATTAGTAGATTGAATTTTAATGTGGGAAGATTCGGTTAGGCCAAATTCTAAAGATGAACTTGTAGGACAACCTACATTCTCCAAAGACTTAGAAAGTTGGGAGTCATTATCAGATGCACCTAGAGCCATCATATTATCCGGCCCATCGGGTACAGGAAAAACATCAGCCGCTTATGTGATAGCCAAGACTCTTTTAGGAGATGCATACAATTCACACAATTTCACAATATCCAATGGTTCTGATGAAAGAGGTATAGATTTCATTAGGCATGAGTTGAAGACTCTTATGAGAGTTAAACCAATTGATTGTGATAGAAAGATTGTTTTGATAGACGAAGCAGACGGTCTAACTCCTGCGGCTCAAGATGCGGCTAGGCAAATCATAGAAAATTATGCCGAAAATGCATTAGTTATACTTACAGTAAATGAATTAGAGAAAATTAGACCCGCTATCAAATCTCGTTGCACAATATACAACTTTACACCTATCAATGTTGATGATGGGGCTAGAAGGCTTTGGGATATACTACGGGATGTGAGAATAGAAGATGATGTGGTAGAAGGTTGGACACCACATCTGAAAACCTTAGTTGATGAAATGGATGGGGATTTGAGAGGTTGTATTAATCTACTAGAGTCCTTACCTAAAACAAAAAATGCTTTGGAAGATAGAATAGTTACTATTCAAAGCAATGAGTTTGAAGATTCAGCACAACTTATACTAGATGATGAGTTTATGAAAATGAGAAATAATCTAGTTAAACAAGTAAACACAGGTGTGCCTTTGAAGACTATTATGAAAAAATTGTATTACGAAGTAAACAGAAAGTTTTCTCGGCAAGACACAGATAAAGACAAACTATTCGATGCTATGGTTGCTTACGGTCAAATCATGGAGAAGATATATGAATGGCCGATGGGCGACCAAGCATTCTGCGACTATATGGTTGCATCAATAAGAAAAGAAGTAAAAAAAACAGGTGAATAAAATGGAAGAAGAAAGAAAAAACCCCTTCATGGGGATGAAAGAAGAATCGCAAGAGAAAGACTTGCCCGATGAGGTCAAGGAACGCATTCAGAAGCATTCTGAGCGCACAGGAGAAGATTTTGATACAGTCAAATCATTCTACCTAAATCACATTAAGGAACATTTTAATTGTGATAATTGGGAAAACGAAGATGAAGATTTATTGATTGATTGGACAGAATCCGCATTCGTTCAAACAAGGAGAGGCGGCACTTCCGGTGGCGGTAGCACATATGTTGGCGAGTTCTTAGGAGTAGCAGACAGGTCTGATAACAGGGGAACAGGTTTGATAAATTGGTTAATTAGAACCTTTAGAGAAAGTCCAAATGATTTCTTTGCTACAGGGAATGGACACTACAAGAAAGTAGATGGAAATTGGGTAATCAAAACCCAAGAAACAGAAATCCCAACAGGTGTTAGTGTAGAACAAGAACCACCATATGGTATTCATGTGGGCGGGTCTGATTACATCGTTTTCGTATCTAGAGCGGGTAATCCATACAGTCGAGATGAGATGGGAAGATATTCTTGGTTCTTAGGTAATGAAAAAGAAAAGTTCCTTGAAGGTAACATTAGTCTTTGGCGTGTAGACTTGAAGGGTGAAGATACTCAAAGAGCAATAAGAATTGGAGAGCCTTGTGTTATACAAGTAACACCACCTAGAGAAGATGATGAATACAGAAAGGATGTTTTAGACACAAAAGAAGGATTTGTTGATAATATCAACTATACAGACAATTTCCTTTCGGATGATGAAAAGCACTTACTAAAACCATCCAACTTTTGGGTGAACAATTCCTACCATGAATTATTCGTGCCTCTAGAGGACTTGTGGGAAGCATATTCCGCTAACGCTACCGAGTGGTCGTCATCAGACGGAAGAAGCGGTCTAAGTGGCCCTCTAGTTACTACAAAGGGTAGAATCACTCGTATGAGCCATGAACACCGTGATTCTGATTACGATGAAGATGGTAGGAGTTATTCTTTCCAAATATCCTCACAGGCTCTAGAAAGCACACAGGGCGTTGGTAGAGGTTCAGAAGTCTACTGTAATGTAGGTAGCGCAGTTCACGATTTAACTAACATATTTTGTTATAGAGATGATGATGGAGAACTAGTAGAGTATGCAGAAGGCACAGTTCTTTACATCTATGGTCGAATAGGTATGATGAGAAATAATGGAGAAGAATATCCAAAACTCACAGTATTCGGCGTATACGCAAACCCAAGACTTTCCCGAAAGAGAATGAGTGGTGGAAACACAGACCCATCGCAATTTAAGTGAGGTGAATAAAAATGAGTAAAACAAAAACAGAATTAGAAGCAGAAAACAAGGAATTGAGAGCGCAGGTGGAGAGAGCGAATTTGTTGGAAAGACAGGTCGCTAGACAACAGTTGCAGTTGCAGTTGTTGGAACAATACGCTAACACAGTTTTAGCCGCAGGAAACCAACTAATGTCTAACATTGAGGCTCTCAACACAGCAAGTGGTGAGTCCAATGAGCAGAATTGAAGATGCAGTTTGTGTGAAGATACTAGGTAGAGCGGAAGTAGGTAAAGAAAAGTATGGGGTGACTATGGAAACCGCACCACTAACAAAGTTAGAATGGTTGATTCATGCTCAACAAGAAGCGATGGATTTAGCAGTTTATTTACAAAAGTTAATCGAGATGGAAGGTGGAGATGAATGAGTGGATTTGGAAAGTTGAAAGAAGTTGAAGAACACATTGAAGACACCAAAAAGAAAACTCACGAAAGGAAAGACCCTTTTTCCGCTATTACGGCTGAAATCGCATCAGCCAATGATAACATAGGGCATACTTTTGCGGGCTTTATTGGACATGAAAATACAGGTAAATCGGCTTCTGTAACTGCCGCTTACGCTATGTATGTAGATAGATGTATCAAAGATAGTGTACAATACGAAACGAAACCAAAGAAATTAATGTGTTTAGACTTTGATGGTGGCGGTCAAGCAAATAAGAGTGCCTTTCATGCAGACCTAGACACATTCATCTGTTTAGAGCCATATGTATATACTCAAGACGATAGAACAGCAGTAGATTACCCTGCTACACACGATAGGGTGATGAAACTACTGCAATACTGTGTACATAACCATGAGGACATATGGGGTGTCTTGATTACAGGTGTAGATGGTTGGGATTCGGTTTGTATCAACAACATGAGAATACAGGACTTAGGACTCGCTAAGGATGCTATATCCGCCGCCGATATTAGAGGTTCGGGTAAAGATGCTAGAAGGGTTGAATTTCAATGGGATTGGGGTATTCGTAGGACTAGATTCCATCAGATGACTACACTATGTCGTGGACTAGTGAAAAGGGGTGTGAAAGTATTTCTTGAAACACACTTGGGTAAACTAGACGAAGAAGATAGAAACAGCATTAGAGGTTGGCGACCTGCATGGGAGAAATCTACAGCAGGTTTAGTCTTCCAAATAGTTCTCTTTGAAAGAGAGGATATTTACGATGATGAAGGTAGATTAACCAACCAAGTTTTTACTGCTACTTATGAAAAGAGTAAAACAGATGTGAGTTTACAAGGACAAAGAAGAACCATTCTAACTACCGAAGTCGGTGGAAAACCAAAGTGGTATGGTCTTCAAGAATTGAATGACGGCACTTTGTGATAGCATGACTAAGGTAACATTAGACTCTAAAGAGTGGGTTGCTTTACTATCTTCCTTTGGAACTAAGATAGAAGATATTGAATTAACCGTTAGTGCGAACAAGATTTCATACTTGGTATCGCATTCAACTCACGCCGTTAGATTCAACAAAACCTATTCCACAGGTATTGAATCAACAGGGTTTCTTGTTTTTACTGATTTGAAAAATACTAAAGCCTTTTTGAATAAATCGAAAGGAGATGTAACCATTTCTCAGATGAGGAATAGAATAGTATTACAGAATGGAAAGAAAAGTATGACTTTACCTGTTCACAGTTGTAATAGTAGCCAACTTTCTCAAACCATATCTAAACTTCTTATTGATTGTGAGGAAAAAGATTGGGCTTTGTTTGGAAAGAAAACAGTATTGGATAACCATGCAGATGCTAACTTATCCGAATTAGTTGATTCTTTATCCGTTGCTAAGGGTTTGAACAAAGACTCCGACTATACAATGAAATTCAATGCGGAAGAAAATGAACTGTTATTACAGGTAAGAAAAACAGGTGGGGTGTCTTTCAGTTGCTATGTGAATACAGAAAATTCGGATGGGGGTAATTCCACAGTATCTTCTTCTTTTGGCTCTTGGCTACTAGATGCCCTTTCTAGTCTAAAGGGAAATCATACATCTAGAATACATCTCGGAGATTCTACACCAATCATAATCGAACAAAATGGCGATGGTTGGGATACTACTCTCCTAATAATAGACCAAGAGTGATGTTATGATAGTTGATTATTTCTCTAAAGAAGGTGGGTTTTATGAAAAACCTAGCATATATATGAGAACTAGAGATAAGGAAGGAAATCTTTCTGTGAAAATTATCAACCCCGAAGATGAGGGCTATATACGGCCATTTTGTTGGCTACCTGTAGGCACACACCCTAGAAGGCTTTCAAGGCTCTCCACAAGCATTACAGGCATAAATTTCCACCATGACGAAATAGCATTAGGTAGAGATGGTGCTAAACTTTTCAAATGCTCATTTGATACACCTTATGACTTAAAAGAAATACAAAGAATGACCGATACTTACGAAGCAGACCATCCATTTGAAGACCAAATTTTGTTTGAAATGTATCCCGAAAAAAGAAGTATACCGGAATTTCATCCTAGAATATGGTATTTTGATTTAGAGTGGAATGTAGCCACAGATGATGAATTTACAACTGTGATGGCTGTTGATGATACCCATGCTGAACACCCCGTAGTTTTTGCTTGGAGTGAAGATAGTGCGGGTATGGAAGGGGTTGAAGTTGATTTCATAGAAAGAGAAGGGGGATATGAAAGAAGGCTCTATGGTTCTGAAAAGGATATGCATGAAGGATTCTTAGAGCATTTAGAGGTTTGCGACCCCGACATATTAATCGCTCATTCTATTACATGGGCTGACTTACCCCATTTGATTAGAAGATTAGATAATCCCGACAGATTAAGCCCTGTTGGAGATATTATATTCCCTAAGAAAGTGGGTAACGATGGTAGAGCATTCTATTTTGAAACGGCTCAACCGATTAAGGGTAGATTAATTCTTGATACTGCGGCAATGGGTAGCACAGGTAGTGGTATAGAAACATTATTCGCAAAGTCCGGTAAAAGTTTACCGAATAGAAAGTTACAAACTATTGCAGAAGAATTGGGCTTTGAAGGTAAAATACAAGCAGACGAGCAAGGTAACGAATTAGATGTTAGAACTTGGTGGTATAGTCATTTTGATTTGTTTGTAGACTACTGTTTGGTTGATACAACTTTGTTGAGAGAAATATGTGAAAAAGTAGACTTTGTTCCTTACTTTACCACCATGCAGAATATCTGTGGTGTGCAAATCAAAAGCACTCACAATGTTACTAATCTTGGTAGGGGTTTGATTGCTAGAGAAACAGATTTGAAAGCACCTACAAGAAACCATTTCAAAAGAGATAAACTGAAAGCGGCAAATGTTTTTGCTTTACTCTATGGATTGCTAACGAACATTGCACTTTTAGATTACAAATCTCTCTATCCTTCGATAATTTTAGCCTACAACATATGCCCTACAACCAAAGTAAGGGCGGCGGGTGAAGGTATAGTTCAAACTCCCGATGGGTCTTTTTGGGATACCACAAAGAAAGGAGTAATACCTTCCATTGTTCAAGAACTACTAGACTTAAGAGCATTTTACAAAAAGAAAATGAAAGATGCAGACAATGAAGACGATAAAAGAAAATACGATATGCTTCAATTAGCGGCAAAAGTCAATTGTAATTCGATTTATGGCTACCTATCACAATCAGCAGTATCGGGTATGTGGGTTGATGCTGATTGTGGTGCGGCCATCACATCTAGCGGTAGATTAGCAGTAGAAACACTACGAAAGAATGCAGAAACATTAGGTTATGCAGTTGCCGCAGGGCATACAGATTCATGTTACATTCAAATTCCATTTGAGGAAGTAGAAAATGCAGTTAAAATTTTCAATGAAGAAATCAATAAAGAGTTGAACTCTAGAGGTCTTTTAGAGGTTGAGTTTGAGGCTTACTTCAATTATTTCTTCATAGGTAGAGGTAGGAAAGGTACAGGTAAAAATAGAAACTTTGGACTTTACTCTTGGCCGGAGTCAAAAAAAGGTCAATTAAAAGTTACAGGTTATGAGCATAAATCTTCTAGTGCTTCTCCCTTAACAAAAGAAGTTCAAGATATATTATTCAGAATGGTTTCAGAAAACAAAGAAGAAACAGAAATATCTGATAAAATTAGAAATATATCTCTCAAACTCAAAAATGGGGAATATGGCCCAAAAGAGATAGCACCTTTCGGTAAATTAGGAAAAGAAAACTATGCGGGTGTTCCACCTATGGCGGCTAGGGGCATGATATATTACAATGAACATTTGAATGATGGAATATCTTTCCGTGTAGGTGAAAGAGCGCAATGGTTGTATGTGGCTGAAACGCCCGAAGATTTACCCCATACAGTATCTATATCTTTTAGAGAAGATAAAGATTTAGAAGGATTCAAAATTGACTACAACCAATGTGTTAGTAAATACATTAGGGCTAAGATAGACACCATCTACAAAGAATTAGATTGGGATATTGACTATGCTTGTGGCGAGAAGGTAGCAAAGAAATATTGGTGATATTATGTTTAAGGAATTTAACCCAAATGAAAAGAATTTCACAGATGAAGCCTCTTATCTAAATAAGGAACTAGAGAACTCTTACGATTCTAGTGTCTACAATTGGAAGCCCGGTATGGTAGACGAAGATGGAAAAATGTTGAAATTAAGAATAACAAAGTCTACTCTAACCACATACAAATTTTGTCCAAGAATGTATTACTATCAATATGTGCTTGGTTTGAAACAAGAACCCACAGAAGCAATGACTAGAGGAACTAATGTTCACAATGTGGTTGAATATTTTTGGAAGCAAATTGATGAAGATGTGTTAAAACAACTAACACAGTTATTGGATGAAGATAAACACATGACGGCTAAAGGAATACTTAGAGAATTTATGCCTAAGCCCGAAGGTGGATTTCTATACGATGAAGATATTTGCTTAGAACAATGGTTCACATGGCAATGGCTAAGATTACTAATATGTTACAAAGACAATACCTTAGAACATTGGAAAGCCGTTGGGAACGAAGTAGAAGTTCATGCTATGGATGAGATAGAAGTAGAAGGACAAAAAGTTCCTTTACATTACAAGGGCTTCATAGATAGGATATTTTCAGATGCTAATGGTGGTTTTATTCTAATGGAATTGAAAACAGGTAAGTGGGTGAATAAACCTTACAAAATGTCTTCTATGAGATTTGAAATGGAGTTCTACAAAGAAATTCTTATGAAATCACAACACATGGAATTTTTACCTGTAACACATTGGGGGTGGGAATATCCCTACGGACAGATTAACGGGGGCGATAAAGCAGATTGGATAGTTGAAGAAACTAAGAGGCTATCTACTTACGCATCTCGCTCTATAGCAAATGTGAGAAAGAAGTTAGTGGCTTCTCATGTAAATGACGATTTTCCTACGGTGCATAGCGATAAATGCAAAAGCACTTGTAGGCATCTAAGTAATCCGTGTGGTTGGTGTAGTTACTACGACATATGCCCTGCTTGGAACAAAATAAAGGAGATGACGATATGAATTGGAAAAAAATAATGTTGTATAATGATGAAAAATTAAGAAAGAAGAATGGTTTGTTGAAAGATAAAATTGAAGAAACAATAAATCAATTGAATGTGTTAGTGATGACCCATGATTTGATGTTGCGTGGTGATTTACCAAGAGTTAATGTTTATCTAAACTTAGACGGTAACGATTCTATCCGTGTAGCGAATGGATTTCAAGAAACCCTCTATGGTGATGGTGGTTACTACGCTTTTGATGTGGCTGTGAATCCTTCCTTGTATACCGTTTATGGAAACAATGCACCGGAGATTATAGCAAACAAAGCAATGAGCAAATATCTACACCTTATTGGGGCGTAGATATGTTCATTGATATTGACTATCCAAGAGAAGTTCTTGAGATAGGAACTAGCGGTCAAAAAGGATTTAGAAGAATCGTGCATAATGAAAAAGACCTACAGAAATATTGGCGTGGAAAAAACGGTCTAGGTAATGTCTTCTTCACCGCTTACGGGTATAGAGGCACTACCCCACCAAAACACCATAGAGTGGATTACAACACTCCTATAGTAAGACATTTCGTTTTAGATTTCGATTGTAAAGATTTTAAAAACAAGGGTGCTAATGTAAATTTTGAACATATGCATGAACAAGTCAAAAGACTCCATACACATCTTGAAAGAAATGAAATTAAACACTATGTGTGGTTTTCGGGTGGTGGATTTCATTTTTGGATTCCGATTAAAGATACGATACTACCCAACAATGGTTATGAAGTTAGTAGAATAAAAACAGCCGGAAAGAATCTTCTAAGAAAATGGAATGATGACTTAGACATTTCATGTTGTGACCCAACAGTTGCTTTTGATTTCGCAGGTATGATTAGAATACCTAACTCCTATAATTTCAAGAGAAAATGTTGGTCTATCCCATTAAACAAAGAAGAACTAATGCAACTAACACACTATGATTTTCTCGATGAAGCCCAAGAGCCAAGAGAAGGTTACATCACTTTAGGAAAAAACCCCATAGAGTTAGAGGTTTCTAACAAACCCTTAGTCGCCTTCAAAACAAAAACAGAAATCAAAGATTTACCTAGTCTTTCACATGATAAAATGTTGATACTACCTTGTTTAGCACAAGCGGCACTCGGAGAAGGTAATCCCACCCATAAGGCTAGATTCCATTTGGTAAGTTACCTAGCCGCTAGATTGAGATGGTTTTTCCCACCCGAAAGTGTGGATGATGCTACTAAAGAAGAACATATAGAAAAAATAGTAGATTTTTGCTCTATACAGGGTTGGGTAGATTTCGATAGGGAAATAACTCACACACAAGTATCAAGCATAGTCAAAGGAAAATATTCTCTCTCTACTTGTAAGACTTTGATAGATGAAGGATTTTGTAGTGGTTTATGTATGTATTATGATAATTCAGCAGGTGATTTACTTTGACCTTCACACACAGATTGAATGTTTTTAGATGCAGAAATTGTGATGCTCAGATGGGTAGAAGAAATTTCAATAAAGAAAGTAAACTATGTAGAGAATGCTATTTTAATCCTAAAGAAGAAGATTGTTGTATAGAAATTACTACTAAAGGAACTAAATGCAAGAGAAGGAAAAAAGAAAACGAAGAATATTGTACTTATCATTACAAACTAAGGAGAAAAAAATATGCCTAAGCCGGATTTAATCATAGATAGTAACGAAAGAGGCTCTTTACACGATTCAATAGTGAGAAGGGCGCAAAGAGAAGGATTGGTTGTAATCAAGAAAAGTTTGGTTGTAGGGGATTACCTACTAGGCAACTCTTGTGTTGAAGCGAAATCTATCAACGATTTATTCCAATCAAGCCATAGCGGTCATCTTTGGCGACAGTTGGACAATATGGATATGAACTATGAAAGATTTTTCTTGTTGATACATGGTTCAATATCAAAATATATTGCTATGGCTAAAAACAACGGTCAGAAAGTTCCATCTTATTCTAGGGTTCAAAACGAGTTAATGGGTACTATAGCGAGAATTATGGCTGATTTTGATGTTCAAGTATTCTTCACAGAAAACACATCAGAAGCCGCTATGTTTGTCGTAAAGTTGCACGATAAATTACACAAACCCGCATCAAGACACGGTGCAAAGGCTCTCAAGAGAGTTAGCACTAATGATGTTAGATTGGATATGTTGTTGAGTATACCGGGCATTGGTATGGATATGGGAGAGCGTATGTTAGAGAAATGCGGGTCTATAGAAGAAATGGCTTATCCCGAATCTCTTAGAGAAATTAGAGGTTTAGGAGAAGTGTTACGAAAAAGAGTTGTAGATGTAATAACTAGCGAAGAACCTGTGAGTATACGGAGTAAAAAATAATCATTTAATTCTAATGTTTCCAACATTCTTTCCATAAACAATTAAATGCTAAACGGCAAACCGCCGGAATTATGCGTAAGGCGGCACAGTACAAAGCAACACAGAAGTTTAAAATTTTCAAGGGCTACATAGACCATTTCAATACAATTTCTATTGATAATGAAATACCTGCAATGTTATCTTTCTTCTTTCTACAAGGGCAAATATCTGCCCCGTACATTCGTGTACCGTGGGGTAATACACATCTAGACCCTAGAATCCATGTCTTTTGGATTCAATCGAGTAGAACAGGGAAATCTATAGCATGGGAATTTATCGGTGATATACTCAAAGATTCGGGAGTAAAATCGGACTTGTATACCACAGGAACAGATGCAGGTTTGATAGGTGGTTATGAATACGAAGAAGATGATGATGGAAATAAAATCACCGTTCTAAAGGAAGGTATGCTAACAGGTCAAAAAGCACTTAACTTCGATGAAGGCTCAATTATTCTCAATCCTAACAAGCATAGCCAAGAAACTGTTCTTTACCTACAATCTGCTTGTAACCCAATAGGAAGCAACAACAATATGTTGGTTAAGCACACTAAGTTAGGAAGAATAGAAACCGAGTCTTTAGTATCTTTATGGATTACCACATACCCACCTGCGGGTGTTAAAGAGTATGTTTTAACAAAAGGTATCTTCCAACGAGTTTTGCTTTATTGGTCTACATGGAGTAAAGAAAGAAGGCAAAGAGTAAGTGAACTTAGAGCAAGTTCAGCATTTAAGAAGACACCTAAGTTAGAAGTTGATTACACAGAACTAGTAAAGTATTTTACACAATTAGAAAAGAAGCAAAGAGATAGAATCCTATCTTTAACTGAAACACCTTTTGTAGAATGGGATGGTATGTCTAGAGAGGAACAAGAAGAACTTACTCAATCGGCTATGACTGAAATGTTCACAGCAGATGAGAACACATTTTATCCCGCTCTCTACGATGCTATAGACGAGTATTACTCTCTTTTAGATAATCTCAATCCTAGCATTCTAGAAGTTGTATCTTCTTTTATTCCTGCTATGGAAAACAACACCGTGATATTCGCTACGCACATGGCTATGTTGGATGATACTTGGGAAGTAAATGGTAGCCATGTAGATTATGCAAAGGACATTCTTTATGATATATTCAAAAATCTAATCCTTTGGTTGGAAGATGAAGTAGATGTTGGCCCTAAAATGCAAGAAAAATCTACTAACAGAAACAAGTGGATTAAGGCTTACAATTCTGTACAAACCATTGAATTGAATAATAGGGGCGATGGTTGGAGAGCAAAAACAAAAATGATGAAGGCTTACGAAACACAGAATGATTGTTCGCCCGGTAGTGCTTACAACAACTTCGATAAGTGGGGTCGCCCTATGTTCGATGAAGCGAAAGACGGAAGAATTGTCTTTGTAAGGCTAAGGGAAGAACTTGAAGAAGCAGGTGAAAAAAATGAGTGAAATAATGGCCTTAGACATTGAAACTAAAAACTATTCTTGGGAGATTGGTGGTTGGAACAACCTATCTTTGTTTGAACCATCTGTGGTTGCTACATGGGATGGGAATGAAGGGAATATATTCTCTAAGCAAGAACTAGAACCCATTGATGGGGTTAATTATCACGATTTACACCCTCAAGTGTTAGGAGATTTTCTTTCCAACCACATAGAAAAAGGTGGTAAACTACTAGGTCATAACATAATAAAATTCGATTTACCCGTAATAAGAGAAGCATTAGATTGTTGGGCGGCAGGAGATATTCTTTCTAAGAAAGAAATGATTATTGATACTAAGATTCTATTTAGTAAAGCATCTCTATCATATGGTAATTTACTAAGTTCGCTAAATGACTTAGCCAAACACAATTTAGATGAAAGTAAACTAATGCAAAGCCAAGATGCCCCTGTAGCATGGAGAGAGGGAAAATACCAAGATGTGGCTGAATACTGTCTAAAAGACGCACAATTAACATTCGACATATATGAGTTGGGAAAAACTAACTCTATGTTGAAATCAAGATGTAAAGACACAGGAGAAATAAAGGAAGTGATTTTAGAATGGTGAATGATAAAGGATACCTAGAATTGATGCATAAAGCGCATAAATTGGAGAACCAACTATACCAACTTACAGGTTTGATTAGTCAAGGTGCTTCATTAGGAGATATAATGAGAGTTTCAGCCCGTATTAGGGATGATTTAGAAAACAATTTAGAAAAGAAAGGAAGTGATGAAAGTGAGTGAAGAAACAGTAGACCCGTTGCATAACAACATACGAGCGGCTAAAGGAATAGTGAAAACAGTAAGAACCACACTCGGCCCTAGAGGTCGAGATAAAATGATGGTGGATGAAGCAGGTAACACTATCATAACCAATGACGGTGCAACGATTTTGAGAGAAATAGCGGCAGGTCATCCTGCGGCAAAAATGATTATTGATATTAGTAAAACACAGGAATCTTTGTGTTATGATGGAACTACTAGTACAGTAGTATTAGCAGGTCAAATGTTATCCGATTCTGAAAACTTATTTTCCAAAGGTGTACATCCCACAATCGTTTGCGATGGCTACAATAAGGCCGCTTTGCTTGCTGTAAAGTATCTAGAAGAAGAACTTTCATACGAAGCCATAGATGACGATGAGTTATACAAAGTTGCTGAAACAGCGATAGCGGGAAAAACACTATCTTCTGCTAAAGAAGTGGTATCTTCTCTTTGTGTAGATTCTGTAAAAAGAGCAGGTAGCGCAGAAAAAGTTTCTGTGATGACTTTTCCCGGCGGTGCTTTAACTGACTCATACTTGTTTACAGGAGTTGTGGTGAATAAAGACTACGCAATAGAAATGGACATTCCTACTGATACTCAAGCACTCTTACTAATGAGTGGTTTAGAGCATTCTTCAAACGAAAATAATATCCAAGTATCTATTCAAAATTTAACTGATTACGATAAATTAGCGGGTAGGGTAAGTAATATCCTAACCGAGAATGCAAAGAAAATCGCATCTCTCTTACCCGATGGCGGTATTCTTTTCTGTAGAGATAATGTGGAAGATTCGGTTCTTGCATATTTGAACAAAAACAATATAGCGGTAGTAAAAAGGATGCAAGAAAGCACCTTGAGAGGACTATCTTCATCGCTAGGACTGAGAATTGCACATGGTGTAAATGACTTAGAAGAAGCAAAAACCTGCACAGTAAAAAGAGAAAAGCACAACGATGTGTACTATCTGTTTGTAGAAGGAAATGTAGAATCTAAGCAATCAACTTTGGTTATTAGAGGCGCAAGCCATACAACTTTGGAAGAAGTCGAGCGCGGATTTGATGATGCACTCGGTGTGGTGTCTTTGGTGTTGAATGGTGGAAAAGTGGTTGCAGGTGGCGGCTCGGCGTATGCGGCTATAGCAAGTTATCTAAGAACAGAAGCACCGAAGGTCAAGGGTATGGAACAGATGGCGATTAACTCGTTTGCAGACACTCTAGAGATTATTCCTGCTACTATAGGCGAAGTAGCGGGGCATACCCCTCTAAAGTGCATATTCGCTCTAAGAAGCACTATATCCGATGGAAATTTAACATATGGGCCGGATGTGGAAAACATAAATGAGATTGTAGATATGCGAGAGTTAGGAGTCATAGAACCTAGTATTCTTGTAAAACAATCCATACTTAGTGCAACAGAAGTTGTTACATCTATCTTGAAGATTGATGATATTGTGGTAAAGAGAAGTGAGTGATATGGGTAGATTCATGGATAAACTAAAAATTAGTTGTAGACAATGTAACCATGAACATATACCTAGAAGACTTTCTGCTAGATACCATGATGGTTTAAGAAAAAGAGTGCATCTATGGCAATGTAAAGAATGCGGTCATATATGGATAGATAGTGCTTTCAAAAAGAAATAGTTAAAAACTAAACATTATTCTTTTAACATGGGGGTTTGCTTAGTAAAAATGAGATACTCTTTCCGTTCTTCTTGTTGTGAAACGCCTCCTTAAGCGTGAGGATTCTCTTTCATTCATCCTCTCTCATTTTCCCCCGAATAAAGCCTTTTGAACAAAAGACAAAAATACTAGTGGTGTATTTTTTACACCATGACCCGACCGACTTCGACTTGTAGCATGATGATGAATTTTTTAGATGAACTATTTGAGGGGTGGAAAGATTGATTGATGTAAGTGCGATTTCAACCGTATTAGACGGTGAAATAGATACTTCATTTCTACCCGCTTACATTATGATAGGTTTTGTTTTTGTTATGGGCGCATACGCAGGTTGCTATGCGCTTTATCAAATGTCTAAAGTCTAACTTTACCAACCCCACCCACTTAGTTGTGTAATGTGTGGAGAGTATTTATCTATCATATTATTTTTGTATTCATCTAAAGACCAAACATTATCTGTAAGCCATGTATCGAAGAAACCAATATCCCATTGACTATCAGTAGGTATTTCCCATGTT
>CEPN01021786.1_pt1 | contig 16372 bp, 23 predicted proteins | sample 530391 | NCBI WGS metagenome assembly CEPN01 (sample SAMEA2620027, study PRJEB7988) | marine metagenome | isolation source: saline water (ENVO:00002010), including
AAAATATCGGTTTTGCAGATGGGGGGTCGTTGCGTGAAATACCATAGGACCCAATACCTACGGGTATCTAATATTTTTTTGTACCTTTGTATATAATTAAAATAATATACCATGGATGGATTAACAATAAAAGATGGTAGGTTAATTAATAACCGACCTAATAGTATTACAGGAATAGAGGAGGCTGCTATGCTGAAGAGAGCTGCTAAGAAAGCGAGAAAGGTTGAACAGATTGCGGCAGGAATGGAGATGGCTGAGTCTATGAAAGAGATGAGAACCATCATGAGTAAGAGAAAATTCTAACAACAAATGTCCTTAATGTTGTTTAGGGGATACCTTTATGGTGTCCCTTTTTTATTTCCCTGTGTCGATAATAATATAGTTAGTGTCGATTCTATGTCGATTTCAAAATAGTTAAGTAGTTGATTTATAGTTAGTTATTTTTTTTTATGTCGATATGTCGATTTTAAAGTCTCGTATATAAGAAAGAGTTACGCAGTAGTAATAATATATATATATATATATAGAAAATTTTTTGACACATGACATAAGAGATATTTATTATCTTTGTGAAAATTAAATTTAATTCAATATGCAACAACATGGATACAATCCGAAGGAGTTAAACTTCGGAGAGGAAGGACGAAAGAAGTTAGAAAGCGGAATCACGAAACTCGCTAATGCTGTAAAGAGTACTCTCGGTCCTCGAGGGAACACAGTATTAATTGAATCACCACATCACACATCAGGTATCACAGTTACTAAAGATGGTGTCACTGTAGCTAAGTCAATAGACTTGGTAGACCCGGTGGAGAATCTCGCAGTCAAGATAATGAAAGAGGCTGCGGATAGGACTGCGACTCTTGCAGGAGATGGAACAACTACAGCGATAGTATTAGCTGAAGCTATTATTAATATTGGTAATAAATATATTACTGACAAACATAATCGTACGGAGGTACTAAGAGAGTTAGTCTCGGCAAAAGATTATGTGGTTGAGATGTTAGCTAAAGATTCTTTGAGTATAACTGACAAGACATTGAAAGATGTGGCTATAGTATCAGCGAACAATGATACTGAGGTGGGAGAGTTGATAACTGAAACTTATCTTGAGGTAGGCAAGGATGGTCTTGTTACAGTAGAGAAGGCACAGGGTGCTGAGACTTATTATGAAACCACTAAAGGTTTACAAGTTGATAGAGGTTACATGTCAAACATGTTTGTGAACAATCACAAGAATGATGAGTGTATATTAGAAGATGTACATATATTAGTATCTGACTCAGAGATAAGTAGTATCATGCAGATTGATGGTGTATTGAAACCATTGGTAGCTGACCGACATAATATAAAGTTATTAATCATTGCACCTTGCTCCAAGGAAATGGAGAATACTCTAACGGCTAATGTAGTAAAGAATGGTTTAAAGATATGTTCTATACCACCTCCCAACTTTGGATACAAACAACATGAGTTGATGAGCGACATTGCTGTGTCAGTAGGAGCGACATACTTCAGTGAGAAGACAGGAGATGATTTAAGTCTTATCGAGTTCAGCGACTTGGGTAAAGCTAAGAAGGTTATAGTGGGTAGGTCAAAGACAGTTATCATTAATAATGATGATGAGGATTTGGTATACAAGAGAGACCTGAGAGTTGAGGAGCTATGGGTTCAACATAATAATACAAAGAAGAAAGCAGATAGGGATTTTATAAAATCTCGAATTGCCACCCTTACGGGTGGCGTGGGTGTCATACATGTAGGAGGAGACACTGACATAGAGCAGAAAGAATTATATGATAGAGTTGATGATGCAGTATGTGCTGTTCGAGCTGCACTAAGTGAAGGGATACTTCCGGGAGGAGGAGTTGCTTTGATGAGATATGCTGATATGTATAATCGCATGGACCACCAAAACAAAAACATAAAGGCAGCTATACAGATAATGTCTGAAGCGTTAATGGCTCCTGTCATACAGATACTTACTAACGCAGGGAAAAACTTTGAGGATATATATACAGAGATACCAAAGAAGAACCATGGCTATGATGTGAAGAATGAAAAGAAAGGGGACTTGATAAAGATGGGAGTAATAGACCCATCCAAAGTAACAAGGTCTGCTCTTATCAATGCTATGTCTGTAGCGACAACAATACTAAGTACAAATGCAATCGTAACAATGGCGAGAAGTTATGAAACCAATTAATAAATATATTATAATAAAACCTATTGATGAGGAAATAAAAACCTCATCAGGTCTTTTACTATCTGCACATGATGTAGATAAGTTTAGATATAAGAAAGCAAAAGTAATAAAGCCGGGTACAACAGTTGAGGATATAAAGGAGGGAGATGAGATTTACTTTGATAAACGTACAGGCTACTCTATGATGCTTAACAATGAGAAGGTAACTATCATTGTTGAGAGGGACGTTGTTGTTGTCTTGTAATCTTATTCATTTTCTTAATCATGTTTCGGTACACCTTGTCGGTGTACTTTACATTCTTGTTGAACATAGGATTAATGTAAGGTTCTTCAGATAGTTCCTTACCACTAAGTTGATTATACATATTAGTCATCATACGTTGTGACTTAAAGGATACTTTGTATATTGTTTTGTGAGTGTGATTCTTTTTTTTGGAGAAGACTTCAATCCATCCGTCACGTAGTAGCTCTTCAAACCTTCTCTCTCTCCAAGGGAGTAGTTCATCAAACTCTTTAAACTTTTGTTTAGTAAAGTATTTCTCTGAACGTAAGAAGAGTAGCATCTCAAGTTCCGCAGTCTTAAGCTTATACTTTTGTAAAGTATAGTATCTGATTACCCTCCAATACTTGAGATAGTCATCTTGAGCCATTAAAATAAATTTAATTAAATTTGTACTTTACAAATATATAAATTTAAATTTTTTTTATCATGGCATACAAAAGAGACATGTCTTCGCCTTTAGCTGTTACTCCTAATCCGGGGGACCCTGAAAAAAGGATGAAGAAAAGAATAGCGAAAGCTAAATTAAAAAACGAGTTGAAGGCTGTTAAAGCAAAAGGAAAAAACAAACGTAAAGTAAGAAAAGCTACAGCAGATGCGAAAGCAGATGCAATCTTAAAAAAGAAAAAAGATAGTCGAGCAAAAAGAATCTCATCAATTGCCAAAAGCGTTAGAACTAAAAGCGTAAACGTAAAAGGAGATAGAAGATTAAAAGGTGATAACGTAACAAAGACAACTAAGATTACGAAAACCAAAAACGTAAACAAGAACAAGAACACTAACCTAAATAACCAACAGAAGCAAGCTCAAAAATCAAAAGCTGCCGGTGGAGCAGGTGGAGGTGGAGGAATGTCACGTTCAAGTGCTAACAAGACTCGAGTTAAAAATGTTTCAAAGAAAAAGCAAAATAACACACGAGTCTATAATGATAACAGAAGAGATAACAGAAGATACGGAATAAATTAAATTGTTATCTTTAAAAAGCTAAACCAAATACACGCATTCATATCCTTTCTCAATAGAGAGAGGATGAATGCTATGGTACATTCACACACTCCAATATTTTAATCATGGCAATAAAGAACAAAGAGGAAAGGAAAAAAAAATTAGAAGCTTATAAAAAATATCAAAAGGAAGCTGCATCAAGAACAAAGATGGCTAAAGAAAAAAGAGATAAGCTAAAGTCTGCGAAGAGAAAGTCCATGGAGAAAAAAAATAAGGAAAAGAAAGAAAGAATGTTGAAGTTTGTAGAAGCATCTAAACAACAGAGACAAGAGAATGAGTCTCAAAGAAAAACAAGAAGTTATAACAGAGATACAGGTTCAAGCATTAAAAAGCTTCAGTGGTTAAAGACCGGAATATAAAGCATATTAATTTTTATCATTATCTTTGTTTAAATAAAAATTTTTAAAAATGAAAAAGCAAGGTTACAACGCAAGACTTGATGAGTCAATAGGTGGAAGACACAAAGGAGCTCACAAGCAATCAATGAAAGACAGAAGAGATGAAAGCAAAGCTATGTCTAAAAAAATGTATGGTCATTCATACGGAGCAGACAAAGGAATGTCTTATCGTCATTCTCATCCTCAGTGTGTTAACTATGTAAAGAAGCATTTATCAGGCTTAATTAAAAAGTAATGCCACGCATAGGATTTAAAAAATTAGTTTCTAATTTAGAACGCAAAGGCAAATCAAAAGAATCTGCTCAAAAGATTGCTGCTTTTATTGGTAGAAAAAAATACGGAAAGAGCAAGATGTCTAAGATGGCTGCTGCAGGAAGAAGAAAAAGATAATGGATAACAACACATCAAAAGGTCTTGGAGACTCGATAGAAAAGTTTACTACTAAGACAGGCATTAAGTCTGTAGTAAAGAAAGTAACTAAAGCTATGGGGGTGGAGGATTGTGGTTGTGGTAAAAGACGTGACGCATTAAATAAAGTTGTACCTTATAAAAAATAAACAATGGCATATCAAAAATTACAAGCCGGAGCTGCATTAGCTGTTATAAAAAGTGATGATGTAGACATCCCTAATCCTGCATCATTAATGGTGTCATCTACAACAACGTCTGCTACAGCAAGTCAGTTGAATGATACAAATCAAAATTTTAATACATTGGGTGTAAAACCGGGTGATATTATATATGATAGTAGTAACACTGTTGCTTCAAAAGTAAACTTTGTTGTAAGTGACAATGAGTTAAATGTAACTCCTGCTATAGCAAGTGGTGCAAATTATAAACTATACGCACAATCATCACTACCAAGTAACGGGTGTGTATTATACATTGGCTCAGGTGGAGATGTAAGTATTACTACTGTTAGTGGAGACACTGTATTATTTAAAGGATTAGTAACAGGACAGTTTGTTCCTGTCCAAACCATACGTGTTAATAGCACAGGTACAGCAGCAGCAGACATAGTAGCATTGTGGTAAGAGATGAATCTATCAGGACTCGCTAACATAATAGGTAACTCCATTGTTGGAGGTGTACCGGGGGGAGGAGGAACACCATCTCAACCTGCGAATGCGTGGTCTATGCAGACAGATGGTGTTAACCAATTTGCTGAGTCAGTTACTACTCCCTATGATACTCTTGATGGAGCTACTAATTTTTCTATTAGTGTTTGGGTGAAGCCTGATAACTTTACTCATGACAGAGTAATAACTCATGTAGCACGAGATTCGAATGTTAATAATTCTCAGTTTTTTTTATGGATAAGAGCTTCTACAGGTTTTTTGAATTTTTCTATGGAAATTCCGTCTTATTATATAAGGTCAAATGTAGGATTAACTGCAGGTGTTTGGCAACACGTAGCGGTAACAGTAGACTTTTCTCAACCTGACTGTCCGGGAGGAAATAAAAGTAATCTATATATAAATGGAGTTAATGTTAATGGATTGTGTAACCAAAGAAGTCCGGTGTGGGCAGGTACAAGTCTATCACCTTCTACAGGTAGAATAGGTATAGGTCAAGATGTAGTAGCAAGTTCACTTGCTCCTTATTATGGATTTATAGATGAGTTTGCTATATGGAACGGAGTAACACTAAGTCCTGCAGATGTATTAGGTATTTATAATCAAGCAGGTGCAGGAAAGCCCGGCAACTTAAATCAATTAACTAACCCACCAAACTTGTGGTACAGATTCGGAGATAACAATACACCTCCCGGTGGTGGAACTGCTATTCCTAATCAAGGAAGCTCAGGAGCTACAGATAATGGCGTTGCTATTAATGGTGCAAGTTTTGTAAATGATACACCTTAATATATAAACCATGGCACTAAAAAGTATATATGATGTTTACGCAGTAATAAATGTAAGTGACCTTGATAAAATGGATTACTCGCAAATATCAACTACTTCACGAGAAACAGTTATGTACAATATTGCTAATACGGAGTTTATAACTTCATGGGATACTACTCCTACTTTTATTAGTGATGGAAGCGTTACTCCTGTTAGCACAATGAATCATGCTGAGGCAGTGGAACTTATTGCTTCTGCTGAGTGGAGTATTCCTATAGAGTAAAAAATAATTTTGTATATTTGTGACAATGAATTAATAGACACTTTTTTATGTCATGAATCTATCAGAAAAAACTAAAATAACTTTTACTCCTGCTAACTTACTTTCACTTGTAACAACAGTAGTCGCAGTAACAGGAATATGGTTTCACCTTAATGGTCAAATCGAAGAAGCAAAAGAACTTCCCAAGAATGAAAATGATAAAGTTGTAAGAGAAGCTGTTCTAAAAATGAACGCAGACATGCAATACATTAAAGATGAGATAACAGAAATTAAATCTCGTCTTGATAAAATGGAAGAAAGGCTTTACCAACTTAAATAAAATATGACTCTAATAGAACAAATGACTCTTGCTAAGGTGCAAGAAGTATTCAAAGAAAAGAACTATGCGTTCTTCACTAAAGGAAATTACAACTTAAACATAATAGGAGTAAGAAGTCCTAATCAAGTAGCTAATAGCTTTGATGACTATATGCTTGTTATATATAAAAAACTTGACAAGTGGGTTATCAATGAGTTTACTATTACTACAGATGCAGGTTTGTATTGGTTACAAAATCCTATGAATAAAAAAGGAACAGCACTACTTGTTCCTAATCAGTATAGAAGTACATACAAACTTGATGGTCATGGAAGAACAAGATACGAAGCGTTGTGTCAGAGACTTGCTAACGTAGAAGTATATCGTGATGACAACAAGGATAAGATACTTGACTATGATGACGCAACGAAGGAGTGGGGGATGTTTGGTATAAACATTCACCGGTCACATCCTTACCATGAGAAAGACACAGTAGATAAATACAGTGCAGGCTGTCAGGTCTTTCAATCTATATATGAGTATAATGATTTTATAGCATTATGCAAAACCTCATCAAGACTTTACGGAAACAGTTTTACATATACCCTTCTTTTAGAAAGTGATTTACTATAATTTTATTTAGTTATCTTTGTATAAAATTAAATACAATGAAATTAACTAAAGAAGAATTAGAAAGAGTTCAGGAATTGAACAATTCGTTTACTCAAGCAAAATTAGCTATTGGAGAGTTAGAACTAAAACGCCATGGAATGTTACAGGAAGTGGATAAGTTGAGACAATCTTTTGCTATTGAGGAACAGAAATTAATTAGTAAATACGGAGCTGATTCTGTTATCAACTTACAAACAGGAGAGGTGACAGAAAAGAAATAATATGTCAAAGATAAGTAACCAAAGTGCGTATCCTGCAGCAGCACCTGCATTAGATGATTATTTAATTGGAACAGATGTTAGTGATAGTAATGCAACCAAGACATTTACTCTTGGAGATATTACAGGTTTAACACCTGCAGATACTTTAGAAGAAGTATTAACAGCAGGGAATACAGCAACCAACAATATAATTTTAACAGGTGACGTAAGCTGTACTAATGCAATACTAACAGGTGATATAAGTTGTGTCAATGCCACTTTAACAGGTGACGTAAGCTGTACAAACTTAACAGCAACTACAACTATAACAGGAACAACAATAAATGGAACATCTATAACAGGAACAGTTGTTGTAGGTAATACTTCAGTTACTACTCCATTAGTTAGACCAACGAACATTGAGGATAGTGCAGGTAGTACAGGAACTGCAGGGCAATACTTACGTTTTCAACCCGGTGGAATTGTGTGGGAAACAGTAGTACCTGCAATACCTAATTTATCTGATGTACTTACTTCAGGTAACACTGCAACCAACAATATTGTATTAACAGGAAACATAAGTTGTACCAATTTAACTGCAACTCAAGATGTTAATGGGGATGTGTTTAATGCAACCACTCAAGTTAGCACTGCACTACTTGATGCTACAGATATTCAAGATGGTGCAGGTGATACAGGAACCGCAGGACAATATCTTACCGCTACAGGTACAGGTTTACTGTGGCAAACAGTCAGCCCTACAGCAATCCCTTTAGCGGATGTATTAGCCGCAGGGAATACTGCAACAAACGATATAAATCTTACGGGTGTCATAGATGTTGTTGGAACTATAACGGCAGGTGCAATAGCTCTTCATGAACCTTCAGGGTCAATTAACGGAACTTCTTTATCAGTAGGAGAGATATATGATGATATAGGAAGTGCAGGAACAGCAAACCAAGTGCTTGCAAAAAATTCTTTCAGTAACCTTTTAGAATGGAAAGCGGTTTCAGGTTCTGTACTACCTTTAAATCAATATAAATATTTTGTTGGGGACGCATCTAATCAAGCAAGTGAATCAACCTTATTAACAGAAACTGCAGGAGGAAGAGTAAACGCTACAAAGTTTACTACTCCTGACTTTGAATGTGTTGGTGTAGGTTCTACCTTTGTTCAAGAGGGAATGAATCCTGTAGGAACAAATAACCTTTCATTAGGTGAGGATAATTTAATTACAGTAAACCATTCAAATACACTTATTTTGGGTCATGGTAACAATGCATTAAATGTAGGTGGTGCAACCGATAGTGTTATTCTTGGTCAAGGTAACTTGGCTGCTATTACAGGTTCTGTAGAAGACAACTATATAATTGGACAAGAAGTATTACAAACTGAGACAACAAGTTCTCTAAGCAATATTGCTATTGGAAAGCAAGTAATGACGTTCACTACAGGAGCACCTAATTCAAATGTTGTTATTGGTAACTTAGCTGTATCAACAGGAGCAGGAACAGGAGGAGTAGAAGAGAATGTTATTGTTGGAGCAGGTTCTGCGTTGGGGATAGCCACATTAAATCAGAAGAATGTAGTTCTTGGATTTAGTGCATTAGGAGAAGTAACAGGAACGGCAAGAGACAATGTAGTTATTGGCTCTAATGCTTTAGAAGGGGGTACATCAAAAACATCTTTAACAGGAAGTATTGTTATTGGTACTGCTGCTGACACCGGTGCAACCACTGCTATTAATAATGCGATTGTTGTGTCAAGTGGACCTGTAAACCTTCCATACGGACCAACGCAAACAGGAGTACAAGACAATGAAACTTTTATTGGTAACGCCAACACTACTTACGCTCAGATTGAAGGAAGAATAAACTTCCCTCTTGTTGGAGCATCAGGTGGAGGGTTTCAAGATGATGCCGCAGCAGGTGCAGCAGGACTGACACGAGGTGATGTGTACATGACTAATGGTACAGGAACAGGTCCTTTAGCTGTAGCAGGTATCCTAATGATAAAACAATAATGGATATTAGAAAGATTTCTGTTGGACCTGACTATAAGTCGGGAGCTATGCACTACTTAGTTGGTCAAGACGTGCTTAACGGAAGTCACAAGATACATCTTATTCAATTTGATGTAGATAAAAAATCATTTAAGATTTGGATTATAAGGTCCAATGAAGTAGTTTTATGGAAAGAGTTTACATCTCAAATCCCTATTTCAATAGAATATAACATAAACTTTTAATTATGAAAAATAGATTAATATCAAATTACGTTACTACAATCGTAGGACTTTTAATTATGGCTTTTTGTCTTGTAATGATTTACACAGGTAAGGCTGATAGCACAGATATGAGTGGATGGTTAGCAGTATCTTTATTGTTCTTACGCTCTAAAGATTCCTTAATTGCTTTACCAAAGGATGAAGGAAAATAAAAATGATATAACCACTATTAAAAATATTATTATAGCAATACTTATTCTATTGCTATGTATGAGTGGTTGTGCTGTATGGAGTAACTACAAGAAGTTAAAACACTACGAGAGACAAGTTAGTAAACTAAACATTGAAGGACAGTCCTTTGATACTCTTAGAGATGAAACAGGTAAGCTACTTGCAGAACAAGAACAAATCATTTTAACTCAGAAGCAAGCGATTGACTATGGGTGGACAGCCTACAGAAAATTAAAAAAACTACAAAGCAATGTAAAAGTAAAAACTGTTACACAGCTTGATAGTATCTTTATTCCCTATACAAAAGATAGTATTGTAATTAAATATGATACAGTGTATATGGATACTACACAACATTTACATTCTATTACTGTTCCTCGTAAGTTTAGTATCTTAGATGAATACTATACTATAGGAGGTAGGGTAAAAAAAGATGGGGTGGTAGTAGATAGCTTGAAAATATTTAATACTATGAATGTAAACATAGGTCTTAAATCTCAAGGACTATTTAAAAAACCTAAGCCTATTGTTATGGTAGATTATGACAACCCTTATGTTAGTACAATAGGATTGTCTAATATTATTGTAAAAGATGAAAAGAAATTTTATGACCGAAAGTTATTTTGGTTTGGACTTGGATTAGTGAGTGGCATAACAACTACTGCAATTATACTTAAATAAAATAAAATGCGTTCACCTGAAAGGTTTATAGTTCGTCCTTATAATGGGAGGAGGTATGACAATATAAAAAATGTAGAAGGAGTCAATGTAATCATTGGAACTTCAGAAGAAAACTATAAAGTTTCTAATAGAGAAGCTGAGGTAATATCTGTACCTTTAAACTATAAAGGAGAGATAGAGCCCGGAGATACTTTGCTTGTTCACCATAATGTCTTTAAGTTTTATAATGACATTAAAGGTAGAAGGAGAAGTGGTAGAAGTTTTTTTAAAGATGATTTGTTCTTTATTGAGGACGACCAATTTTTTATGTATAAAAAAAATGGTAAATGGAAGGCTTATGGAAAGAATTGTTTTATAAAACCTTTACCCAAAAAAGATACAGACATATATAAGACAGGGCAATACGAACCTTTAATAGGAACTATTAAATATATTAATGAAGATTTAAAAAACTTTGGACTTAAAGAAGGGGATGAAGTAGGGTTTGAACCTGAGAGTGAGTATGAGTTTAGGGTAGATGGCGAAGTATTGTACAGAATGTTTACTAACAATATAACATTTTTAGTGTAATGGAATCAAGTGAACTTAAATTAAAAATAATAGCAGCAGGTAAAAAAGCTGTAAAGGAGTTAATAAAAGTTGCTCAAGAGGAAATAATAAAGCCTGACCCTGAAGATGAACTTGCTGCAGATAGATTAAAGAACGCTGCAGCTACTAAAAAGTTAGCTATCATAGATGCGTTTGACATATTAAAACGTATAGATGAAGAGAAAGAAAGATTAGATTACGAGAGTAAAGGAACAACACGAACAGATACAAAACAAGGATTTGCAGAAAGAAGGTCTAAATAATTTATACACTGTAGTTAAAGACTATATTCCATCTTCTCATATTAAGAAACATAATAAGAGAAAGTCATGGGCTTATGGATATAACAAAGACTTTGATGTTGTAGTTATATCTCGCACCGGACAAATAGGTGAGGTGGTTTGTATTAGTGGATTGCACATTGCTTTACCTTTAGCACCTCAACAGCTCGTTGACGAGCCATTTAATTATTGGCATAGAAAAGATTATCCTAAAGAGTTAGATAGAATAAATAGTATTTTTCAATGGAATGAAATGCCACGAGAGTTTAAAGACAAATGGGTAGACTACATTGAAGAAGAGTTTGACCGCAGAGAAGAAGGGCATTGGTTTATAAACAAGAATAAACCTACTTATATTACAGGTGCACACTATATGTATCTTCAATGGACTAAGATTGATGTAGGGTATCCGGATTACCGAGAAGCTAATAGAATATTCTTTATATATTGGGAGGCGTGCAAGGCTGACAAGAGATGCTTTGGAATGATATATTTAAAGATAAGACGTTCAGGTTTTTCATTCATGGGTTCAGCAGAAGCAGTTAATACCGCAACCATAGCGAGAGACTCAAGGGTAGGCATACTATCTAAGACAGGTTCAGATGCAAAGAAGATGTTTACTGATAAGGTCGTACCTATATCTCAACACTTACCATTCTTTTTTAAACCCATTCAAGATGGTATGGACAGACCAAAGACTGAGCTTGCTTATAGAATACCTGCATCTAAAATAACCAAAAAGAATATGCATGAAGTAGGTGATGATGAGATGGAGGGATTGGATACTACAATAGATTGGAAGAACACAGATGATAACTCTTATGATGGTGAGAAGTTGTTACTACTTGTGCATGATGAGAGTGGTAAATGGCTAAAGCCAAATGATATATTAAATAATTGGAGGGTAACCAAAACTTGTTTAAGGTTAGGTAGTAAGATAATTGGTAAGTGCATGATGGGTTCTACATCAAATGCATTAAGCAAGGGAGGAAGTAACTTTAAAAAGTTATACGAAAGTTCTAATGTAATGAAAAGAAACTCCAATGGTATGACAAAGAGTGGCATGTATTCTTTGTTTATTCCTATGGAGTGGAACATGGAAGGATTTATAGACAGGTATGGATATCCTGTATTCAGAACACCAAGCAAAGAGGTTAGAGGAGTGGATGATGAAATGATTGACTTTGGAGCTATAGACTATTGGGAGAATGAAGTTACATCTTTAAAGGGAGACCCTGATGCATTGAATGAATTTTACAGACAATTTCCAAGAACAGAGTCTCATGCATTTAGAGATGAAAGCAACTCTTCATTGTTTAACTTAACTAAGATATATCAACAGATAGATTATAATGATTCTTTAATAACACAACATCATTTAACACGAGGTTCTTTTCATTGGCAGAACGGAGAGAAAGATACTAAGGTTGTGTTTAGTCCTGATATACGAGGAAGATTCCTTGTTAGTTGGACACCTGAGAAAGCTTTACAAAATAGAGTTGTAGTAAAAAATGGAATTAAATATCCGGGCAATGAACACTTAGGTGCATTTGGTTGTGACTCTTATGACATCTCCGGTGTAGTAGGTGGAGGTGGTTCTAATGGTGCGTTACATGGTGTAACTAAATTCAATATGGATAATGCTCCAAGCAATGAGTTTTTTTTACAGTATATTGCACGACCCCAAACTGCAGAGATATTTTTTGAAGAAGTATTAATGGCTTGTGTTTTTTATGGTATGCCAATACTTGCAGAGAATAATAAACCAAGATTATTATATCATTTTAAGAATAGAGGATATAGAGGATTCTCTATGAATAGACCTGATAAAGTATATAATAAACTATCTAAGACAGAAAGGGAGTTAGGTGGTATACCTAATAGCTCTGAAGATGTGAAACAATCTCACGCTTCAGCAGTAGAGTCATACATTGAAAAGCATGTAGGGATAGATATGGAAGGAACTTATAGAGATAAGGATGACATGGGGTCTATGTTATTCACAAGAACATTAGAAGATTGGGCAAAGTTTGACATTAATAATAGAACTCGATATGATGCAACAATAAGCTCCGGCTTAGCTATAATGGCTATACAGAAGCACTTATATCAGCCTCAGAAAAAAGAGTCAAAAATAAGCGTTAACTTTGCAAGGTATAATAACAAGGGAAGAATCAGTGAATTAATAAAATAATGGAAGAGGTAAAGATAAATATAAATGACGTAGGTTTTCCAAATCAGTTTGTATCTGACGCAGAAAAGAAAACTGTTCAATATGGATTACAAATAGGACAAGCAATTCAATATGAGTGGTTTAGGAAAGCAGGTAATCAATGTAGATTTTATAATCAATTTGCAAACTTTAATAGACTGCGATTATATGCAAGAGGGGAACAACCTATTGCTAAATACAAAAATGAATTAGCTATTGATGGTGATTTATCTTATCTAAATCTTGATTGGACTCCCGTTCCTATTATACCAAAGTTTGTAGACATTGTTGTTAACGGAATGTCCGATAGACTATTTCAAGTTCAAGCGTATGCACAGGATGCATTGTCTCAAGGCAAAAGAAGTAAATACAAAAACTTAATTCGTTCTCAAATGATAGCAAAGCCTATCTTAGAAAACATAGAACAGAATTTTAAAATAAATCCTTTTACTGTAAACAAAGATGAGCTTCCTAATACAGATGAAGAGTTGTCTTTATATATGCAGCTCAACTATAAACCTGCAATAGAGATAGCAGAGGAAGAAGCTATTAACACTTTACTTGAAGCAAACCATTACAATGACTTGCGTAAAAGATGTGACTATGACTTAATGGTATTAGGTGTAGCCATGACTAAACATGAGTTCCTTATTGGAGATGGAGTTAAAATAAAATATGTAGACCCTGCTAATGTGGTGTATAGTTATACTGAAGACCCACACTTTAAGGATTGTTTCTATTGGGGTGAGATTAAAACTATTCCTATTAGTGAGTTAATAAAAATAGACCCTACCTTAACTAACGAAGATTTAGAAAAAATTAGTCAGTATAGTCAGAGTTGGTATAATTATTATAACACAGCACAGTTCTATGAGAACAGCATGTTCTATAAAGATACTTGTACTGTTATGTATTTTAATTACAAGACCACAAGCAAAATGGTTTACAAAAAGAAAAACCTTGATGGTGGTGGTTCACGTATAATAGAGAAAGACGATACTTTTAATCCACCTGAAGATATGATGGAGGAAGGTAACTTTGAAAAGTTAGAGAAGACTATTGATGTGTGGTATGATGGCGTAATGGTAATGGGGACTAACATAATGTTAAAGTGGGAGCTTGCTAAAAATATGGTACGACCTCAGTCAGCAACACAACACGCTTTACCTAACTATGTCGCAGTCGCACCAAGAATGTATAAAGGAGCTATTGAATCTTTAGTAAGACGAATGATTCCATTTGCTGATTTAATTCAGATAACACATTTAAAACTACAGCAGGTATTATCACGAGTAGTTCCTGATGGAGTGTTTATAGATGCTGACGGATTAAATGAAGTAGACTTAGGCACAGGTAATGCTTATAATCCTGAAGATGCATTAAGACTATACTTTCAAACGGGTAGTGTTATTGGTCGAAGTTATACACAAGATGGAGACTTTAATCAAGCACGAGTTCCTATTAGAGAATTAAATTCTTCTTCCGGTGCAAATAAAATGCAGATGTTAATTCAAAACTATAACTACTATTTAAGTATGATTAGGGATGTAACAGGATTAAATGAAGCAAGAGATGCTTCTACTCCTAACCCTGACTCTTTAGTTGGATTACAAAAGCTTGCGGCATTAAATAGTAATACCGCTACACGTCATATTCTTGATGGAAGCCTATACCTAATTAAAAGTTTAGGTGAAGCACTAACTTATAGAGTAGCAGATATATTAGAGTATTCTGATTTTGCAGATGAGTTTGTAAATCAAATTGGAAAGTATAATGTATCTATCCTTCATGAAATAAAAGATTTATATATATATGACTTTGGTATATTTATTGAGGTAAGTCCTGATGAAGAACAAAAAGCTTTGCTTGAACAAAATATTCAAATGGCTTTATCTAAGAATGATATTAATCTTGAAGATGCTATTGACATTAGAGAGATTAAAAACATTAAACTTGCAACTCAATTACTAAAAGTTAAGAGAGAACAGAAGGCAGCTAAGGAGCAACAGATGGCTATGCAACAACAAGCTATGCAACAACAAGCTGCAATGCAAGCACAACAATTAAAAGACCAAGCTGATATACAAAAGATACAATTAGAAACTCAATCTAAAATTCAAATCGAGCAAGCTAAGATTGCATTTGAAGTAGAAAAGATGCAGGCGGAAGCAGCGTTAAAACGTGAGCTTATGGCTGAAGAGTTTAATTATAATATGGGTCTTCGTGATATTAGCGAGAAAGCATTGCAGGAGCGTGAAACTCAAAGAGAAGAAGCTAAGTCGGAAAGAATAACTCAGCAAAACAATCAACAATCAAAATTAATTAATCAAAGACAAAATAATCTACCACCTCAAACCTTTGAGTCTAATGAGGATAGCTTAGATGGATTTGACTTCGCAGAGTTCAATCCAAGGTAGCTAAAAAATTGTAGTATTTTTTATGTAACTTTGTAACAAAATTAAATCAAATGGAAATAAAAGTAAGAGAAATTAGTGGAGGTGAAAGTAAAAGCGTACAAGAAGTAGAAAAGGAATTGCTTGAAAAGCATGAAGAAAAAATGCAAGCTGAAGAAGTTAATAACGATTCAGTAAATGTAACGCAAGAAACAGAGACGCAAGAAGCAGAACCAAAACAAGAAACATCCTTAACGGATGAAGAAGTTCTTTCATATATTGGAAAAAGATACGGAAAAGATATTAACTCATTTGATGAGTTAATGCAGGAGCGTGAGACATCAGAAGAATTACCTGAAGATGTAGCCGCTTACTTTAAGTATAAAAAAGATACAGGTCGTGGCATGGATGATTATGTTAAGTTACAACGAGACTTTGACTCCATGGAAGACGACACTTTGTTAGCTGAGTATTATCTAAGTACAGAAGAAGGTATAGACCGAGATGATGTAAAAGATATGATAGACGAGTATTCATATGATGAAGACATTGATGAAGATAAGTTTATTAG
>CEPN01080475.1_pt1 | contig 16364 bp, 27 predicted proteins | sample 530391 | NCBI WGS metagenome assembly CEPN01 (sample SAMEA2620027, study PRJEB7988) | marine metagenome | isolation source: saline water (ENVO:00002010), including
TAATGCAATTTCACAACAAGGATTAGTTCCCCAATCTTTGTCATTGTTGAAATAGATACCTGGTTCACCAGCACCACTTGCTTCTACACGCTTCCATAGATCCATAAAGAATTCTTTAGTAATTCTATGTCTCATTAAAACTGCAGAATTATTAGCACGGCCACGTTGTGGATTTAATTCCCACCAGTTACCAGACTTACTTGCAATCATATCATTATCATCAGCAGAAAATAAACTAATAAGTGCAGCTCTACGAATACCACCTGCCAATACTGCATCAGCAATATGACAAACAATATCATGCACTTCTAATGTTGATAGTTTATCACCATCTTCTTTACTTTCTAAAATACCGGTTAGTTTAACAATACATTCTTTAAGTGGTTGAGGACCAGGGGCCTTACCACCAGATGTAACAAGTCTTGCACCTTTTGGACGGATATCAGAATAGTCAAATTCAATACGAGAACCTTTACCATTTAAGTAAGATTTCATAAGAACTTTAACAGCATCTGCCCAACCTTCAATTGAATCACCAATTAAAAACCTTCTTTTCCTTTTTGGGTAAGGTTTATTAATAGGTGGTAATTTTGCTACGTGATGCTTTTGTACAGAGTAACCAACACCGGTTCCTCCTAATAATAAAAACATAATCTCACTAAATGAATCAGTATGATCTATAGGTAAATATGCACAGTTATAAATTCTATTTGGACTAATTTCAATAGGTTTACCTCCAAATTGCATTGATCTCATTGATGGTAAAACTTTTTTATCATAAACAAATTTATAAGCATCATTAATTTGATCTTTTAAATCAGGATATTTCTTTATATGCATGTTTTTATTTCTTGTAACAAGCTCTTTCCAACTTTCCCTACGGTTTAATTCTGGAATAAATCTTGCGTACTTCATATAGACAGTGATTTCACTTAGAATTTGATTACTTAATTCCATATTGATTGTTTTAAAATGTTAATATTAAATGATGATTAGCCTCCTTGCTAATCTGTGGCATTGTATCTTTAAGATACAGAAATTTAATTTACTATACAAGATGATGATAACCTAATGTTATAAAAAATATTCCAATGTGTATGCCAACACAATTTTGAAATTCTTCATTATCATCTCTTACTTCACAGTTTCTAATTTTAATTCCAAGCATTGGTTCTTGGGGTAAAAAATCTAGAAAAAGTCTATGTTTATTGTTTAAACTAATGCTAGTTTTAACTTTTGGTTGTTTTTCTTCCATATAAGTTTAGTTTATATTGTTCAAAATTAAGGAAATTTAATAATTTCTTTGTATATTATATTATAAGCATTAAATATTAATGCATGTAAAATTTTGTTTATTTACGATGTTAAAAAAATTGGCTCATATACTAAAGTATTATGATTCAGAACCTACTGAAATTATGCAGGGTTTGATATGGTTCATATTTTTCCCTCTTATTTACATTTTAGAAATAGGTTTAAACCTTTGGATTGTCATTCCAAGTATTTTAATTGGTTATGGTACATTAAGAGCAGTTTGTTTTTTTACTTTACGTAAAAGAAAAACTTTTGCTTATGCATGTTTTTTATTGTCTTTATTAGCTTGCATGTTGTTTTTGTGTGATGGACGGCTATTAAAGGATGCAACCCATTTAGGATGGATATTTGTTGCATTTAGTGCTTTAACAAGTTTAAAGAGAGTTACAGCAAGGTATTATTCAAAAAAATCTTGCCTTAAAAAATGATATAATGGAAAGTTTAGATAGTTTAACCACAGTACTTGTATCTCTGTTTACAGTTTTGTTTTCAGCTGGTGCTTGGAAATTTTATGAAAAAAGGATGGCACTAAAACATGCAGAAAGTTCAGATGAAAAATCAGAAAAAAATATGTACAGAGATGATTTACGAGAAAGAGTAAAAAAATTAGAAGCTTTATTAGAAGAAAGTTCTAAAGAAAAAGACGAGATGAGAGAACAAATTCTTTCTTTAACAAGTGAGGTATCAGCACTTCAAGTTAAGGTTGAGCATCTTGAAAAGGAAAATGAACGTTTGAAAAATATATAAATTTTTTGTATATTAATAGTATAAACTAATAATCATGATTAAAACAATTTTAAACGGTATATGGACATTCAGCCTTAAAAAAGGTTGGGATTGGGTTTGGGATCAAACTACAATAGACGAAAAAGCTATAGAAGTAGCCAAAGAGACTAAACGAAGAGTAAAAGCAGTTGGTGAAGAACTCAAAGATGTGGGTGAAGCAATAGCTGAAGTTGCCGATCAAGCTGGTGATGTAGCAAAAGCAGCAGCTGGTAAAAAACGTCCAGGAAGAAAAAAAGGTTCAACTAATAAAAAGAAAAAAGATGCCTAATTTAAACGGAAAAAAATACTCTTATGATGCAGCCGGGATGGCTCAGTATAAAGAGGATCTTGCAGGTATGCAGATGATGAAAAAAGGTAAAGAAGTTTATAAAACTGGTTCAGAAGTTAAAAATAAACCTTTATACAGAATGGGTGGCGGAGTATGTAAAACATACAAAGGGTTACCAATGAAGAAAAAATAATATTATGGGTTGTGGATGTGGTAAAAAAACCAAAAGGGTAAAAAAAAGTCAACCCAGTAAGTTATTGCAAAGTGGAAAAATAAAATCAGTTTATGATCAAAAAAATTCTACTAAAAGAGGTTTACATAAATACGGTAAATAATGGGAACAAAAAAAGTATCAGGTAAAGCATTAGGTGTTGTAAGATTTAAAGATCTACATGCTCAAGTAAAAAACATTGATAGTACTATTCAAAGTAATTTAGCTCTTGGTACTCCAGGCCCACAAGGTCCACAAGGACCAGCCGGAGCAACTGGCCCACAGGGAGCCACAGGACCTCAAGGAAATACAGGACCACAAGGAAATGTTGGGCCTCAAGGCCCTGCTGGTGCTACAGGAGCTACTGGTGCAACAGGTGCTCAGGGTCCTCAAGGAGATCCGGGTGCAAATGGAGCAACAGGAGCCACAGGAGCTACGGGTGCTACTGGACCTCAAGGGCCAGCAGGACCAGCTGGATCAGGTGGTGGTGGAGAACATTTTACATTAACTTATGTTGCACCTACAGCATCTGGTGTTGGTGGACCTCCATCAGGACCTCCTTCTCAACCAGGTGGTATTGATCAATTTTATTTAGTTGATACTTCCGGTAATTTTAATACTTGGAATGAAGCAGCAACTATGAGATTTAATTCTGGTTCTACTTATAAGGCAATATTTGACTTATTACAAATCTCTGTAGGACCAAATAATTTAAATCATGCACTCTTAAAAATTACAAAGGCGGATGCCCCGGAAACATTTAAACTCTTAAAAATCACTGGATTTACTAAAGTATTTTTTCCTGCATGTGAAGTTGAAGAAATTGATAGCGGAATAGATCCAAATGATACAGACCCAACAGCATGGACAAACAGTGAAATAAACTTTCAAGTAATTCCTGTACCATTACACCGTAAACAAATTACACAAGTAAAAACTACTGGTGGTGAAACTGGAGCTATAGCAGCTAATCCTGTAAGTAATGTAACTTATTATTTATCAACTTCCGGTACACCATCTACTGAACTGTGGGTTTGTATAAGTAAAAATGCTGCATTAGGAGATCCTACAGCAGGAAGTACGGCATTAACAGATTTAGCAAATTATGCAAATACAGGTGGAATTGTATGGTCACAAGGAGCAACACTTGGTGCAGATAATGGTACATTAACTGATGAACCAATAGTAATACCTAAAGATGGAGCTACATATTATGTAAACTGTTATGATAGATATGATGATGCTTGGGATTCTAATGAACCTTTTGATAGCAATACTAAAGCTTGGGTTTTAACTACACAAACTAGTCAAGGTGGTACTATTATAGCATCTAATGTAGATCCAGATGATAGCGTTAGTAGTGGATTTAATAGTGCGTGGGATACTGGTGATGAATGGGAGCAATCTACATCATTTGTTGCACCCGCTACACCTGCAACAGTGCCTTATACTGCATTAAGTTTAAATTCTGATGGTACAGAAAGAAGATTTAGACTTGATTTTCATGCATCATCTGATGTACATAGAATTCATTTTAATCTTGCTATAAGAGGAACACAAGGACCAAGTGGTAATACTGGTACAGTAAGTATAGGTTACGCTTTAGGTGCAACTACAACCGTAAATTTACCTGGTACACCATATGTAGGATCAAAACAATATTCTTTACAAGGGGCCGGAGCTGTAACAGATATAATAGATTATATAGATATTGAAAATCTTACATTTGGTACATTATATACTGTATATCTTGTTGCTAAAGCAGATCCTGATTTTGAATTAGCTCCAATAGATATTTATAATACTGTTCAAAATAGACATGGTTATTATATGCATCATGAACCTTTAGCATTAAGTATTAATCCTACATAATCATGGCAAAGAAGAAAAAATGGATTAAAGGAGCTATAAAAAATCCTGGCTCATTAAATGCAGCAGCAAAACGTGCTGGTAAAAGCAAATCAGAGTTTTGTAAAACTGCAAAAGGTAAAAATAAGAAACGTTGCACATTATGGAAAACTTTAAATAAAGTTAGACCATCCAAAAAAGCAGCGTATGGTTTTGAAATTAATTAAAAAATAAAAATTATGCCAGTTCCAGCTTTTGTAACCAAAATATTTGGTGGCCTGTTTAGTAAGGCAGATAAAATTATAGATGAAGTAGTAACTTCTAAAGAGGAGAAAATGACTCTTAAAAATGCATTACAACAAATGCTTATAGACAGTGAAGCAGAACTTCAAAAAAATGTAACGGAAAGATGGAAAAGTGATATGACCAGTGATTCCTGGCTAAGTAAGAATGTTAGACCTATGGTTTTAATATTTTTAGTGGTGTGCACCGTAATAATGATTTTTATTGATGCCGGTTGGATTGAGTTTGATGTAGAACAAAAGTGGACAAGTTTATTAGAATTAGTTCTTATTACAGTAATTGGTGCTTATTTTGGTGGCAGATCAGTTGAAAAAGTAAAAAACACCAATAAGAAAAAATAATGAATGATGAAACTTCAGGTTGGGATGTTTTATTAGTATTACATTGGCCTCATGATAGATTTGCTTTAGGTTGGGAATATATTGGACCAACAAGACAATTTCCTGTTACAACAATTAGTATTTTCCTATTTGTAGCAACAATCAACATTAATATATATTAGTAAATATTACTTCAATGAAAAAAGAAGAAGAATGGATATTCATCTACTGGGATGATTGGGTCCCAAAAGAAAAGGAAGAAAAACCTAAAGAAGTTCCTCAAGAAGATTCTAAAAAATAAAAGAAGCATGTGGCTTCTGGCTTTAACAGTCAAGGGCTTTTCTCTTCCACACGCTTTCTTTCACTCAACCATCTATAATCTACCCAACCTTTTCAGTCTACGATAAATTGAGATTGGTTGATATATCATACCTATTAGAAAACCATAAACAGCAATATATCCTCCAATTAATGGCCATATGGGCATGTGTCCATAATACCATTCATCCCAGATGATTGGAGTTACTATTATAGCTTGTACTATTCCATAGATAGTTGCAGGGATTTTCATCATTTGTTGCCACCCTTGCTTTACGTGTTTGGTAAAAAACCATGTTAGGTATTCTTTCATATTTGTTGATTTTGATTTATAGTCTTTGCAGCCTTATATGTATATCATGTGGTGCTGTTTCATTTCCACCAAAATAGGGCCATAAAATATATCTTTTAAAATCTGTGTTTTTACTACAATTTCTTGGTACTAATTCACATGTATTATCTACACATAATAAATAGTAATCAGGTTTTATTTCAATACTACATGTATATAAAGTATCTGGTTTTATATATGTAATAAATCCATAATCAAACTTATTATTTTCATGTTTAAACCATAAAAGTTGTAAACGATCATTATAATATCTCCATCCAAACCTTATTGAGTTATCCATATGATGTGATTTACAATCACTAACTCCAAAAAGTTTATTTATGTCAGCTTGATTTTCTTCTTTTACAGTTTTGTATACTGCTGTTTTATCAAACATAACATTAAATTCTATATTAGTTGAGGTAGTAGATCTATATCTAAATGTAGATCTGTGAGTATCTTTATGAATAGTAAATATTTCCCGGCCTTCTTGATCTATTTTTTTACAACCAAAAAGCAAAGACAGAAATATAAAAAGTTTTCTCATTGAGTATTATCAATATTAATTGCATCTATTTCTTTTAATCTATACCATTTTCCCATTTCTAATTTATCTTTAGTAATAATGATTTCTACACCGTGTTTGGGACTATGTAAATGATACATATTAACTTCAAGTTCTTGAACAACTTGATATTTTTTACAGCCAAAAAACAAAAATGGTATTAAAATTAAAGATCTCATACCATAAAGATAATAAAAATATCAATACGTTAACAGAGGAAGGCAGGCCAGAAATGCAAAACTGGCCTGATTGGTTCCTTCCTTAAAGATCATTTTTTAGTAAATGGATCTTTTCTATTTATAATTAAATATAATATAACACCACAGGCTAACAATTTTAATAAAAGAATTATCATCTATGGTAAAATATATTTTCTTTAAAATACACTCTTGGGTAATAATGTCTATCATCATCATATTCTCTTTCACCATCATGGATATCTTCTAAAGTAAGATAACTTGTTGCATGCGGTTGTTCAAAAATAATTGCCGGGAAAAAAGATTTGATTTTATCATAATCATCTGAATCTAAATATTGAGTATTTAATTCAAATGATTTTTCATTAACCCTGGAAACTGAAAGATTATGACATTTTAATAAACTTTTTAAGTTGTCTAACTTAATTTTAGAGTTCATCATATTTTATAATTACCCATTGTAAAAAAATCTTGAGCTTCAATATCTGCTAAAGCATTTGTATCAACATCTGGAATATTTGGTGGATTATCCGCAGAATTTATTCCCATGCTAGATAAAACATTAGCAGTAAAAAACTCATGAAATTTTTGTAAATCACTTAACCAACTAGTTGGATGAGATTTTTTTAATGCATGTGTAACATGATTGTAAAACATCCAAGCATTTTCTTCATCACAATTATAATCATATGATGGATTATTGATTTCTTGTTTAACTACAGCTACATGACTAGTATCAAGAATATCTTCTTCAACATATAAACGACCTAATAGCTCAGATTGCATTTGTTTATCTAAAGAGATATTTTTCATGTTCTTTTTATCATTTACAATTCTAGTGTAAAATTTCTCAGCACTTTTAACTTGATTACCTATTTGCATTTTAGCATCATAATTAGCACTTCCTGTATGTTTTCTTGCATATGACATCATATCTCCCGCACACATTCCATTATTACATACAAAAACATGTGCACCTATTGCACATTGAAATCTTACTCTTTTATTATAACTATTTAACCAAGCAAACATCATCCCTATTTCATTTTCTTTTTCTAAAATAGGATTACTATATGAAACTTTTGGCTTAATATAATATATACCTTGTGCTATTTGAGCACCTTCAGTACATCTATAACTTTCATCTACTATTTCAAAATTAGAGTTATTTAAAATATTTACAGTATTATCAATAACCTCTCTATGAGGAATAACAGTGTAACTTTTTTTATGATTTGGTGTTGCAGCATTAACAATATCATATTTATCTGCAAATTGAATTTTTTTTGGCATAATTAATCAATTAATTTATTAGTTAAAGGAACATCAGCTTTTCTTCTTTTAAGTTTAGCTTCTTTTGTTTGTTGTATAATGTACTCTTTGAATTGAGAACTATCAAATTTTGGATTTAAATGCTTTAATTTTTTTATAAATGTAGATGTAATTTCTAATCTAGATCTATCATCTATAATAGATTCTGCAATAGAATCAGCAATTAAAATAAAATCTTTTTTAGTCATCTTAATCCATTATATAATCATCAGGAAGATTGTTATTATTTAAAACATTTTTTTCTTCCTTGGATATTTCATCCCATTTGTATTTTGGTAAATCTGATTCTTTAACAAATTGACCATTAATCATTTTACCTTTTCTTTTTGCTATTATTTTATATGCCCCTTCTAAACATTTTTCAAGCGTTACTCCTTGCATTTTTGCTTGAATGATAAGGGTGACCATAATGTCACCCATAGCATCTGCAATCTCTTCTGGATCATTGTTATTAATAGCTGTACAAAGCTCTGTTGTTTCTTCCAATGTTTTAAGTGCTTGGGCCATTGGAGTGGCTTTATCAAAAATACCTTTATCTTTTGCCCATTCTTCTACGGCACATTCTAATTCAAAATAATCCATAGTTAATTCCATTTTAAGTTTATTAAGTAAAAAATCTATTTTATAAGGAAAATTAAATTTCAATCCTTTTGGCACTGAGCATTTGATTTCTTTTTTCATTAAAATAATTCTAATTGATTTATTGATACTGTCAGAATATCATTAATTTCCTTTTCAATGGCTTTTAAATAATAACCATTGTCAATGTTATAGTTTTCCCATTTAGGTTCTAACTTCATATCATTATAAATATTTTGTAACCATTTACCAGCTTCTAATTGTATTTCTCTTTTATCTTCTTTATTTACTTTAATAATTTTTACACCGGTTTTTGTTATATAATATCTATTAATTTTTTGAAGTTCATCTTCATTAAATTCTCCGTCTTTAATATATCTAGCTACTTGTTTCCAGTTACCTTTTGATTTTCCACCAATACAATAATCAAGAATATTTCTATTCTTTTTTAAATAATCTTCTGGTAGTATATCATGAATAAAGTAATGGTAAATAGCTTTAGGTATTATTAATTTAGATTTATTTTTATGAAGAGCTAAATTATGAAAATCAAACCTACCTTTCATTTTGGCAGGTGCATAATAAAATTTATTATCTATTATCTTAAATAGATAATGCGGGTTAGATTGTTTAATCTTTCTCCAGCTTGTGATGTCAACCTCTTTAAAATTATTTAAACCAATGTAATTATTTACATCACCTAAAATTAATTTTTGATATTCATCATGTTCTAGATTAAGATTAGTAATATCTTCCCATTCTTTACATATTTCCATGTACTGATCATAACTATCTCTAGGAATCCTAGTCTCTATGCCATCAGTATTTTGTAGTAAAGCAACAGCATCAGGAATTCTTTCCATAATCATTTCATATAACATCATTAGACTTAATTGACCATTGACAGTTATACGCATACATAATTCAGGATCATAAAAGAAACTATTTTCATCATTACTAAGACCAAACGTAGAGTTAAGTATAATTTTATATACATAATTCATTGGATTACTCTTAGGGATTTTTTTTCTTTCATTAAAAAACCATTCATACTGATCACAGAATTGTTCAGCAGGAAAATGTCCAGGAGCCCATTTATTTTTAATTGCTAGATTTGGATAAAAAGATGTTACATCTGATGACATAATTATATATTCATCATCTGAAACATAAACACCTTTTTTTCTAGCACCATGAACACCGCCTAAACCAAAATGTGTAGATACATTTTTATAATCAACACTATATTTAAATTGACCTTTAAGCCTTAAAGCATCTAATTCTACAGTTTTAAACCGTGCTAATAAATTTTTAAATGCATGAGATTCAAAATTTATATAAGGAAGTATAATATCATTTAACTTTATAGTATCACGATATGTTCTCATTTTTTTAAGTTCTCCTTTATATATATTAAGTTTTTTACTTAAATAATAAGCAAATAACTCTTTACTAATTCTTGGTTCTGATGCAGAAAACAAATTAATATTATACTTGGATGTAAGCTCTTTACGTAGTCCTATTTCTGATTTTGATCTGTTATAGATTTCTTTAGTTGACTTTACATCATTAATACAATATTTAATTATAGTATCCAACTCCTCTTTAGAAGAAATATTTGTTGTATGATGAATGGGCATATCTATAATGTTTTCCCAATCCATACTATATTGGATCCATTTAAGACTAGATCTTTTAGCCGGATTATCCCAATGATGCATTTTGTAAATATCAATTTGACCAATACTTAAATGCCATTGTGGAAATACCTGCCATTGTTTATTGTTAGATCTAGTTATACAGTCTTGTGCTGCTTTATAAATCCATCCAGTTATTTCTTCTGGATTCTGAGATAATAAAAAATCTCTATTATTTAATATATGTTGAGTGATCTGTGCATCAAATGATAATCCATTATAAGATATATGCCACTCTCTGTTTTCAATATTGTCATCTAAAAAGGATAAAAACTTTACTAGATCATTTTGTAATTCATGTATAACAAAGACTTTTACCTCTTCTTTTTTATAATGTTCAAATACAGCTACAAAACAATTTGACAAAGTTTCATAATCCATTACATAGTGATTCATATATTTTTAGAGTTTTTAATATTATTTATTCTTTTTTTCAGTGCATGTTTAAACTGTGCATTTAATTGCGGAAGTTTAACATACCACTCTAAGTAAGGTAGATCCTCACATTTTTCTATAAGCTGATTTTTATATTTACCAAAAGTAAACTTTTTTACTTCAAATGTTCTAGTTTCAGTAATAGTAGAATATGCAAATTGAAATTTTCTTTTTCCTTTCATTACTGGCCTACTTTCATCAGCACTTTCTTTAATTTTTGTTACGGGAATTCCTAATATTTCACCTGCCAATTTCATTGATTCAAAATTTTGACGTGTAAAAATATCCATTACTGGCTTCATAATTTAAAAAATAAAAAAAGGGAAGCACAGGCCTCCCTTTTAATGATAAACATAGAAAGAACTTAACAGTTTAAGCGTTAGGTCCTAGTATAAGATTTGAAGGCTTCACATCTTTTGTTTCTACAAAATATTGATCAGTATCAAAATCTTTGTAATTAATAGCAAATAATGCTAAAAATGTTTTAATATCCTCTTTTTCAGTTAAATAAAATTCAGAAAAAGTATCTACAGACACTCTTTGTTCTTTAACTGTTTTTCCAGCTTCTTTGTTTGGAAATTTTAATTTTTGAGGTTGACCATCTTCATTTAGTCTTGGGACCATATGAAAAGATTGCTTCATGTTTTTTGTTATTACAGCAAGAATTGATGTTGTGGGATCAAACATTGCTTCAACGTATGGACAGTCTAAAGAGACTGGTACTAAATTAAAAGTTTTGACATTTCTAAATGTCCCGGTAATAAGAAGCATGTTAGCTCCAAGGGTTGGTTTTGTATTTGCCATTATTTATTTTTTTCCAAAGATACAGATTTATTTTGGATTTCCAAGTTTTCAGGTTTTGGATCTACCAAAGTTTCTTTTTCTAAATCTGGTTTACTACATAATTCATATACATCTTTAATAGCTTCAATTTTTACGCCAAGATAATCAGCATATGTTCCGTGATAATTTTCTGGATTAATATAACTTTGTATATAATCAGAAACTGTTCCAACTTCACCAAAAAAATTAGATATTATATCTTTAGTTTTAACACTAAATCTTGAATATTTACCATCTCTAAACATTTGAAGATCTCTTTTAAAAGAATTAAAATCAAAAACATAAAGATGAGTTTCTTCATCTAATTGATAATAAGCTTCAAATAATTTATGAGACTTTAAAAATTTAAATTCAAAGTTTTTAAATTTATCTATCTCTTCTGGATCAACTGAATATAAACAAAGAAATTTGTTTTCTAAAGCATCATATACATTTTCCCAAGCAATAAAAGTCTCAGAAGGGACATGTGTAATCCCCTTCCTAAGACTCAATAATGGATATAAAAACACTTTGCTTTTTTGAAAATAATTTGTATATATACTCTTCATTTATAAAACAACTTTATTATTTAAGAATTCATAAGGTAATTCATAATTTTTTTTACTGTAATGATAATTAACTTTTTCAAGACAATGTTCCATTTTATTGGCCCATCTTCTTAATGTTTCACCAGACACATCAAAAGGATATACTTGGTTATATTTATCAATTACAACAAATTTAAATAATATTTTATAATCTGAAGCTGCTTCATCTAAATTATCTATTACTAATTTAGTGTAAATAGCAGCTTGTAAGTCATAATTCCAATAATCTATTGCATCTGTAAACTCAGTAATAGTCTTACCTGTAGTTTTTAGATCAATTATGGTTATTGATTTTTCATCATGATTAATTTGATAATAATCTATTATGCCTTTTAATCCAAAATCATATGAATTTAATTTAGTTTCTAGTTTATTTTCTGCATAAGCTTCAATTGGATCTAACTCAAAATCAGTTTGTGCTAAATTAAATAGAGACATTATTTCTTTATTTGATTTAATAATTTCTACTCTTTCTTGACATCTATCTAATGTATCCTGATCTATAACATCTTTTCCAGTAGTGCACATAAATTTATAATAATCCTCAGCATCACTAGTTTTTACTTTAGCAATTCTTGATTCATCTGTTTTTAATGATTGATAAAGATTTTGTTCTTTTAATGAATCTAAAATTACAAAGTCTTCTACATCAGCTAAAACAGGAGCATCTGTATGCATAGTAACATTTTTAAGAACCTTTTTTATATTATCAGAAGGAACCTTACCTGGAACCATTGAAAATATATTATGTAAATTATTTGGTTCAAATAAAAGACAGTGAATTACACGGCCTTCAATTAAATGTTTATCTGTTCTCTCCTCTCTATCTAAAAGAATGTATTCTTTATAGAATAGTTTAGGAGAAAATAACATCTTATTTATAGAAGAATAACTAAAATTAAACTTCTTTTTATAAAAAATATTTTCTTTTTCTTTATCTACCATTTTTCTTTTTTGGTTTTTCAGGTTTATAATTATATACTGCAGCCAGTCTGGCGGGAAGTACTTTTGTATTATTACAACGTGTACAACAGGGACCTTTTTTAACTGGTTCTGCATTATGCGGATAAAGATCTTTTATCTCTTTCTCACATATAACACAAATTAAGGATTCCATTCTGGATATTTTTCAGATATATTTCCATTAGATGCAACATCTTGTATTTCTTTCATTTGTTTTTGAATATCATCATTTGATATTTCTACATCTAATACAGTAATACCAACACTATCAAGCCTTTCTTTCAATAATTTATTTTGCAAGTAAAACTTAGTGGCCATCCAAACAAAATAGTTTAATGAACTCATATTATTTAATAAAAATTCCCGGATGTATTCTGTTCTTTTTTCTCTTAGTAATGGAACTTTTCTTTCAAGAATATTTGCTAATTCTTTATCACTCATTCCTTGGAGATGTGATAAAATTATATCATCTTTATATGGGGCATATTTTTTCCCGTGTTCTCTGTATTTTTTTTTAGTTTCTTCTTTACTCATTTTTTTATTTTATATTAAATTTTAAAACGGAGGAAGGGTGTGCACTTTGCAGTACACAACCCCAATCAATTATGGCATTCCTCCTTAAAATGGTAAATCATCTAAAACTACGTGTGAAGTAGCAGAGATTTCCCAAGCTTTATTTTGTGTATCTAATTTTTCCTGCCATTCTGGTTTTAATTTTAATACACTTATATCCATATCAAATATAGATTCTGGATTAAATCCAGATCCTGAAACTAAAACAGACTTAAACATGTCTTTCATAGTTGATTGAAAAACAAAGTTAGTTAAAGCCCCTTCTTCATCAAGTTTTTTTAAAAATGCTTGATATCCATGAATAGTTCCATTATTAGGATATAAACCATCAGCAAATTTAGAAAGTCTTTCTCTTAATGCTTTTACATTAACAGTGTTCCAATTTTTAGAATATTTTAAATAATCCATATTAAAATAAAATAACATTGCTAAAAATGGAATTGACTTTTCTATATTACAGTTGGCCATCATTTCTACAGCTAAACTTACATTATCACGATCATCAGCTCTTAACATTTTTTTACATTGATGATAATCAGCTTCAGTAAAAACATGTGAATCTTCTGTAGTAAATGCAGCTAACTCTTGATCAATAACTAATTTACCACTGTTAAAAATATCTTTCACATTAACCCAATCATCTTTTTTAACATAAAAAATAGCTTTTCTATTTATATCTGCAAATTTATCACCTTGGTAACCATATGGTTTTAAAAGGGTTTTTACTGCATCATGAACTCTATGTTTAACATTATATGAATAATCCATACAAAAAATAATTCTACAATCATTTTCAAATGTTGAAAACATATTTTTTATTGCTGTAAATCCATCTTCAGTACAATAGTTATTATCTCTCATATGAACTAATAAACCATGAACTTCTGATTTACTTAGAACTGTTCCTTGATAATCTCTATTAACTAATGAATCTATGTATTTATCAGATATAACTAAATAGTCAGCTTTATCTTTATTTCTGGTAACAGAAAGATTATACTTTTCTTTTAAAAGATCTACTTTTTGTCTAGGCAATGCTAGCTTAGGAAATCTATATATAATTTTATCTTGTAATAGTGACGAATCATCTATAGATTGTAAAGGAAATCTTTTTTTAAATTCAAGTAAACTTTGTTTATCTACTCTCCATGTATCTGAATGGAATGCAATTATACCAAGCTCTTCAGCTTCAAAGGCATGTTGTGTTAGTTTACCATTTGTTTCAGCATCTCCTTCTGTATACTTTTGGTAAAAATTAAAATGTAATTTATATACTTTAGTCATTTTCAATTGGTTTTAAATATTTACGATACTCAGGTTTTACAGATACTTTAAATACATATAAATCCCTATTACTAATATGAATATCCTTCCTCACTTGAGGTTCAAGATAACGGAACTTCTCTGAATTAAGATTATTTTCTTCATGAAGTCTGGTAATTAACTCTTCAGCACTTTCATATTTGTATTTACCCCAATCAACTTTATTTAACCAATATTGAACATCTTTATTTCTATTGAATTTATATATTCTAGAATCAACTTGATGAACAAATTCCCAAAATAAATGTTCTACACCGGTTGGATCAATGGTTGGAAGTAATTTTCCAGCTAACTCACTGTCTTCATCATTATAACTTTGTATTTGGCTTGAAAGTAATTTACCTAACTCTTCTGTAAAAGGAGTAACTGTAGCAGATGTCATTAATAAATCATCAATTGCTACAGCTGTAACATCTCCTTGATCTATTTTATATGCAAGATTAATTCCTAATCCTGTAAAACACCAAACATCATAACAATCACTTCCTCTGTTATGTTTATGAGAAGAAGTATATTCTTCCATTTTTTGATCATAAATTATTTCTCCATGATTTTTAATCCATTCATTAGCCTTATCAAAAGAAGAAAGGAAGCTAGGATTATTAAAACTTGAAATTGTTTCAAAATTCCATAATTTAAATGTCATAAGACTATTTGAAATTTTTTCTCCATTTCTTAAACCTTTGAAGAAATTATCATGAACAATAATCATATCCGCTAATTCATAATCATTTGTAACGGTTATTTTATGTTCTTTACATGCAGCTTTTATCCTATCTAAAGACATAGGTGACATAGGTAAAACAAAAGCTTTTTTACAGTTTGTAAAATTTGTAGAGGTATTATTTTCTATTATATCTATTACTTTATTATATGTTGCTTCAGACTCTGATACTAGCACTTTATTAAAATCAAAGTTTGATGATGAAACTCCCATTACAGGAGCTTCATCCAAACCAAAATGATCAAGTGCATCTGCATCAAAATCTTGATATACAGTTTTTTTTGCCATTTTATTTCATTGTCATTTTAATTATTTCTGGTTTCATCATAAGTTTATTAAACTTATTTTTGTTACCATTAAAAATTGTTCTTACTACTAAATACTTTAGATCATTTGTAAAATAATCTTTTGTACAAAGTTTTTCCAATCTGTCAGTTATCTTCTGAGTAATAGTATTCTCTTTAGAATATACTACAGAGAAGTTAGCCAACCTTGTTGCAAGAGTTGATGCAATATCTGCACGATAGTTATCATCTTTACCTATGCAAGAAGTTAATTCTCCTAAAATATATTGCTCATTATCATGAGTTAATAAATCTTTAGGTGTTACTAACTTATCTAATTTGTTATTGATAAATGTGGTAAACATAGATGCAAATTCATCACCAACAGATCCTTCTCCAATCAATTGAATCATAGGAAGATTATCTTCAAATGACTCAAAACTAGATATAGAATTAAAAAAGCTGGTAATAGATCTTGCATTAGTTTCTTGAGTAACTAACTCAGGATGTAATAACAAAAAGTTAATACATCTTGTATCAATACCTGCTTCTTCTGCCCAACG
>CEPN01003497.1_pt1 | contig 16220 bp, 14 predicted proteins | sample 530391 | NCBI WGS metagenome assembly CEPN01 (sample SAMEA2620027, study PRJEB7988) | marine metagenome | isolation source: saline water (ENVO:00002010), including
TGATACCATGAAAGAAAGTAAAGTAGGCGGAAAGAAACACGGAATGGTACTAATCATTTCAGTTGGTAAAAAAGGTGACAAAGACCCTACTCATGCTGCTGACCCTGATACAAAAAAGAAGGCTCTACCAATTCCACCTGAAGTTCTCCAAACAGGTCTTTTAGCAGGGCTTGGTGGTGCTGCCGTTGGTCATTTCATGGCATGGCTAACAAATAGAATGGATGCTCGCTCAACAGCAGGTTACACTCAAACAGAAGAGGGGTGGGAAAGAAATGAGTGATGTAAAACTCTACGAAGTTGGCCCTCGTGACGGTCTACAAAACATCGAAGAGTTTACTCCTACTTCTGATAAAATTGATTTGATAAATCGCCTTTACCACGCTGGTCTAAAGGAAATGGAAATCACATCTTTTGTGCATCCTAAACTTGTACCTAATATGGCTGATGCAGAAGAGGTATTTACTGCAACTCAAGACATTGGTAATTTTGCTACTCTTGTACCAAATCAAAAGGGAATGGATAGAGCATTGGCCGTTGGTGCTGAAAAAATCAATGTATTCTTTTCTGCGTCTGAGTTCTTTAACAAAGCAAACTTAGGAAAAAGCATGGATGATATAATCGCAGAACTTGACGCTATGCTACAGGAGACAGACCCAAAAAATGTCAGGGCTTACATTTCATGTGCTTTTGGTGCTCCTAATGAAAAAGTAGACGAGCATAAATTGTTAGAAGCCATGCAAGCAGCACAACATATGGGTAACACTGTTGTATTATGCGACACCATAGGTAAAGCCCATCCTTCTCTTATTCATCGAACTCTTGAATTATCAAGACACATTGATTCTGAAATAGCATTACATCTCCATCACAAGGCTGACAAGAAAGACAATATGTTCCCAAATATTCAAAGTGCTTTGGACTGGGGTATTACCCAGTTTGATACAAGCATTGGTGGTCTAGGTGGTTGCCCCTTCATACCGGGTAGCGGTAGTAATCTTTCAACAAACGACATGGTACGCTTTTTACACAAGAATGAATATGAAACTGGACTCGATATTTTTGAGTTAAATCAGATTGCTCAAATCTATTCTCCTAAGCAAGTTGAGCCTCGTACTCCAATTCGATTGCGAGTAAAAAATAGGCTTGAGGAACTCTTCAGTAAAAACCCTGTGAGTAGCAAATGGTAAATAGGTCAATAAGGAGGTCAAATTATGTGGGGGTCAGCATTGATTGAAGATGACTTCGGAGAAGTCGTTTCGTTTACCCCTGTTTCCGATGGAGAGGCTACACCAATTAAGAAGCAACATCGCTTTGCTCCAAATGGAGATGGTTGGTTTGAAGCAACACTTGGTTGTAATGCTGAGACACTTGTAAAGCGTCTACGAAAAGCAAGAAGAGGTAACAAAGACAATCGAAGTGACATTGATAACTTCATTGATGATATTAGAATGATAAAATCTCTTGAGACAGATATGACAATCCAAAATCTATCTTGGAGCGATGGTTATGAAAATACCATTAAACAACTTGGACTTAGTGACCGTAAACTCAAGAGTCTGAGAAAGTTTGGCGAATCTCGCTGTGTTAATCTTGAGAGAGCCTGTATAATGTGGGATAACGCTGAGGCGACTTTGAAAATGTTAGACGAGCATGAAGATGTTTGGGGAGTCGAAGAGCAACAGGCTTGGGCGGGTGCTATGAAAGATAGAAGCGAAGCCCGTAAAATGTGGACTACTACTCTACAGCCTATTGATAAACTAACTAAAGCCGAGCAAGACTTCTTGCATTTTGCTGCTGAAGAATTAATGCGAAAAGGGCCAATGAAAGTCACTACTATACGCAGTAACTTTTCTGATGCTGGGATGTTAAAGAAATCTCAGACCGATAGAAAACTTACGACTCTTATGAATATGTACGGAGAAAATGTAGATATTGTCAAGGGGGCAGTAAGAGGCACATATGTTGTAATTTCTAGCGATGGTTTAGTTATGAAAGATGTATGGTCTTACAGTGCTGGGTTCATTGACGCTGATGGTTACATCACTATTACTGAGCGTGGTGAACCTCGTGCTGGTATGATTGCTACTGGTGATAGAGGAAAAGTACACTGTGAAGATTTATTCAAGACACTTGACTGTGGTGTATTATCAGTAGATAACAAGGTCTACAAAGATTCACAAAGAAGCCAGCACCGATTACAATTTTACTCTAAGGCTGATTTACGAAAGTTACTTGATGGGGTGTCTCCCCACCTCAAGATGAAGTCTGTTCAAGCAAAGGCTGTTCTAGCCTATCTTGATGAAAAAGATAAAACTCGTAAAGAAGAACTCAAGCGATTAGTAAGGTATGAGAATTGGAAAGACGATAGGAAAAAATCTCGTGCTTTGTTAGATGGTTGGGGTATTGATGCTGACACAATTGGAAAATATAGGGAGGGTCTATGATGGCTGAAGAAAAAGAAGGTATTGTCAGTCGTTTCCTCTCTACATTAGCGAGTCCTTTCAGAAGAAGGACTACGCCTCAGCCTCAGATGCCATTGTATACTACTGGTATACAAGAGCCAGTATTAGCACAAGGTATCACTCTCCCAGCACTTTATGCTGTATCAAATGAAAATCTTATTCTCAGAACTGTCATAACAAAACTTGGTCAAGAGATATTCCGTAGAGGTTACTTTTGGGAGAAGAAGTTCCGTAAGAAGTGTATTGAATGTGAAGAGGAGTTCCAACATGAAGTTACTGAGTGTAACTCCTGTGGTGGTCAAGTTCGTGACCCTGACCCTGAGCAGGTAGTCTATGCCAAGTGGTTGTTACAACAACAGAACTCTATGGAGCAAAGTTTCATGCAAGTATTGCATGAAGTTGAGCGTGATTTGAATATTGTAGATGATGCATTCCTTTTGATGATTAAAGAGTATTATGTCGATGAAAAGACTGGAGAAGTGCAGTTTTACAGAATCAAAGAGTTAATTCGTGGTGACCCTATTTTTATGCGAATCATCGCTGACAAGAGAGGTGTCCGTGGTGGTAGATACAAGATTTGTCGCATTCACCGTGACCAAGTTGCATATCCCGGTCAAGAGCCAAAATGTCAAGTCTGTGGTTCTCGTTTAGTTGATGCTCACTATGTCAATATGGCTGGGTCGGGTAAGAATCAATACTTTATGAAAGGTGAAGTGCTTCACATATCAAAGTATAATCCCGGTAAATTGTATGGTCGTGCTCCAGTAAACACTCTTTGGCGACAAGCCATGACACTAACTGCTATGGATAATTACATCTATACAGCCTATCAAAAGCGTAGGATTCCAAAAGGTATAGTGAGTGTAACCACAGACAATCTTGAGTCAATGAAGTCTTTTTGGAAAGGCGTTGATGAAAAGATGGAGCGTGACCCTCACTATATTCCAAAAGTTGGTATTGAGTCAGCATCGGGTCGTGGTGGTGTAAATTGGATTAAGTTCATGGACACCCTTGAAGAAATGCAATACATCGCTGTGCGTGATGAAATTAGAAATCGTATTGCTGCCTTCTATGGTGTATCTTCAATCTTTATGATTGACAACGGTAAGGCTGGTGGTTTGAATAACGAAGGTCTACAGATTCTTGTAACAAATCGTGCAGTAGAATACGGTCAGAAAGTGTATACTGAAGTCTTATTCCCTCGTATGCTCAAAGAGTTAGATGTTACAGATTGGAAACTAACTCTCTATCCAAACGAAGAAGAAGATGAAATCACTAGATTGCGAAGAGATGAGATGGAGGTTAATCTTGCTCAGCGCATGGCTATGCTTGGCTACAAACCTGAACTAATGGAGGAGGGCGAGCGTGATATTCGATTTATATATCGAAAGCAAGAAGAGCAACAGGCTGCTCAACAAGCAGGTGGAATGCCACAGGGCGGTATGCCACCCGGAGGAGGAATGCCACCCGGAGGAGGTGTACCCCCTCAAATGATGCAAGGTGGTAGAATGCCTCCTCAAATGATGCAGGGCAGACAAAGTATGCCACCAGTTATGCCACCATCTCAACCGGGTGGTGAAGGTATGGGTATTCGGACTCCACGCTCACCAGCAAGACCTCAACAAAGAGCGACACCGGGAGCAGGTGCTCCAGTAAGTAGTGTTCAACAGAGAGGGTTACCACCTACTCTTCCACAGCAAAACTCACAAAGACTACAAGCCAGTCGAAGGCTTAGAGGACAGTAAGGCTATTTAGGGTGGTATTGCTACGAGTACAGTAGAGGCGAGACTATGGACTTACTGAAAATGAATCCTATGGCTAGAAAACTAACTGTTCACACAGATGCATTTAACAAAGCATTAGAGAGCAGTGACCCGTTTGCTGCTCAGCAACATCTTAATGAAATCCTAAAGTTTGCTGGATTTTTGAATGATGATATTCATTCGGCTATCAAAAAATCACAAAAAGAAGTTGCAGTTGTTCAACCGGGCGAATCAACTCTAATGAAGATGAATGAAAGTGGTGCTAGATTTAATCTTGCACAAAGAAGTGACATACTACCGGGAACAATTATTTCAGGTCGTGTAGGTCGAGGATTCAAGAAGCATACTGGTACTTTTGGTCGTTATTCTCAATAAGGTGATTAAATGGCTGAAGAATCTGTCGCTGAGCGTTTGATGAATGCTTTGGTAACAAAAATGGAGTCAATGGATAATGACCTTCAAGTTTTGAAATCAGAAAACATACAACTTAAACAGGCTTTACAAAATCCTATTTCTATGCTTAGAAAGGCAGGGTTTGTAGCAACTATGACTCCTTTGAGTCAAGATGTTGAAACAGATGCATTTAGAGGCGACATTGGAGTTGGCACAAACGATGACTCTGCTCTTTTGAAAAGCCAAAACGAATACACAAATAATGAGATTCACTTAATGTCTTGGGAGGAGATTCACGAAATGGCCGAACAAGCAAAATCAACAGAGGTGACACAATGAAGCCGATACCATCCCCAATGAGCCGAGAAGCGTTTGACTTAATGAACAAAGCACAGTATCTTTCTGAGCGTATAGACATGCTTGAAAAGGAAAAATGTCCTAAGTGTGAAAACACAAAAATGGGCTGCGCTAAAATGGGCTGCGGTGGTAAAATGGAAAAAGGGCTTGAGATGGTCGAGCACGAAGGTAAGAAAGTTCCTAAGTTTGCCGCTGATGGTAAAGGTGCAAAAGACATGAAGGCAAAGGCTGACATGGCTACTAAAGACAAATATTGTATGAAGAACTTTGGCAAGAAATATTCTGAGTGTTCTGATAAGCAAAAAGCACAGTGCGATAAAGCGCATGGTAAGGCTGACAAAGATGACAAAATGAAAGGTGACACATTCACAATCGCTGATGCTCAAAGAGAAAACGCAGGTGTTTTGCCGGACTCCCCACCACCTAGAACATCTCCTATGGCGTATGAGAGAATGAGGCAAAGAATGGGAGGAAATACTCCATCTGAATTAGAAGAGACTGAAACCCCCATTGGTAGGTCTACAGGTGACACTATACCATTGAGTGAAGGTAAAACTCGTGACCAAAAGCGTGGCGTGCGTGGTCGTGGAGTGAAAGTATTCAGAAGGCCGGGAGAAGAGAGTCCTAAGAGAATGTCTCCTGAACAGAGAAACCCACCAAAAGAAGTTGCTAAATCAATAGAAGCAGGTAGCCAACCCGGATTTATTACGGCTTACGATTCAACACCTCAAGGTGTTATGTTTATGTCTGAAACTGGTGGTCAAACAAGAAACGCCTACTATACTACAAATCAATATCCATACAATGCTGAAGATGTTACCAACAAAGGTGCTACATCGGTACAAGTTAGTCTTGACAGATTGGCCGCTATGTTAAACCCACATGAAGGTGGCGGAGTAAGTCGTCTTGATAACAACGGGGTTTTGAGCAACAACCCCTATTGAGGGGGTCTTTGATTGATTGAAACGCCATCAGATTGGTATTATAGAAGTCGTAACGAACTTCTCAAATCTATAGTCGATGGTATCGACATTAGTAATGCCATTGGGGATTATTATTTTGCTAAGATGAACTTAGAAAGATATGGTATAAAAATAGAAGAAACACCATCTGACCAAATCTGTGACTCACTACTCAAAGCAAAACAAAGACGGCATCGTTTTGACAAAAAACAAACTGGTGAGTTTAGTTTCATAAGAGGAGCAGAGATGAAACTAGGTGAACATCCTTGGCAAAACAGAATGCAAGAGCGCAGTTTGATGGACTTAGCCTCATCATTTCCTGTTGCTAATTTCGCCCAAGGCCAACATTATGCTGAGTCTCATCCTCATCACAAAAATCATCACCCCTTACGACAAAAAAATACCATCACTGATAGGTCAAAAATGGTTGAAAAATTGAGAAGATTCTATTTACCATCTAAGCCCGGAGAGCCTAGTTTATCTGAAAGATATAGAGAAGCCGAAAAAGGTAAAGAAAATTACGAACTTAAACAAAATAATCCCTCTGTAGTTGGTAATAAAAAATACGACATGGAGGCTGGTAAGGATGTAGACCATCAAAACTTCTTAGGGCCACTAAAGGGAGTCTATGCTCACGACTTGTATATGCGTGATTTTGAAAAATGGAAAAGTGAAAATCCATCTCTTGTCAAAGAAATGATAGACAAATATCCAGTGCCTATCGAACATGAGCACGCTTTACAATTAATGCATTTTGAAGATGCTGCTGATAGGTGGGAGAGCGACCAATATCATGGTGAAATGTATGACCCAAAAAAAGGAATGACAGAGCAAGAGATTCAAGACCATCTTTACAGCGGTAAAAGTGAGTCTGAACTTGAGGCATCTGCTCTTAGAGAAGCACTTGGTTATGAGGGCTATCTCTATGGATTAGAGTTTTTGTCACCAGTAGAAAGGCAAAAAGTCATTAATCATATTCACGATAAAGGCACTGACGCACACGATGCTCAGACCATAGACTTAGGAAATGGGTTCACCATAAGCACTGGTCGTATCAAGAGAAATCTTGCTCAGCGATTTACTGGTGAGTTTGACCACTATATGCGACCACAACATATGCATGGTGCGAATGTCAAAAAACACTATGAAACAATTGATGACATACCTGATGGTGAAGTGAGATTTACTAATCAAGCGTTGATGCAAGCGTTGAAAAGTATACCCTTTGATGCTGAAAACAAATCTACAACAAGTGTCTATGATAATTTATTAGAAGAATACAATGAGTATCTTAATGAACATAATAGTGATTTTTCTGAAGAAAATGAAGAAAATCAATTAATGCAACTACCAGTAAAGGGTATGAAGCAGGGTGTTAAAATTAATGCTGGTTCAAAAGACCATCCACTTCACCACGGCCAAGGTATACTTGAAGAATTAAAGATTCTCGATGAGAGAGAGCAAAATCATTTGGATATTGGAACTATGCTAAATCTCATGGGTTATAATGAAGATATGACCGAAATGGAAAGTCATCCTCTTTTACTTGGATTTGAAGGAGCACTGGTATCTCCTACTAAAATCAAAGAAGTTCTAAACAAAGCAAAGTATTTTTCCAAAACAAACGCTAATCAAAAGTCAATTCGTAATCACGATTGGTTTCATTCCGGTGGGTATAATGGGTATGATATTACTGATATTCCAGTAGACGAAAGAGAGCATTACCTTACTGATGATGAAAATAACATCATAGGTCTTGGTGCTCACTTTGCTGAGGACTTTCACCATCAAGGAGGAATGGGTAGAAATGTGCTTCATTATTTAGAAATGATACACGACTCTTTACCAAAAGACAGTGATGGATTTTCTGCTATTGGTAAAATAGAAGGAGACCAGTTTATTCCTAATCCCAAAACTAACGGCCTTTGGGGTAGATACCTTCCCTCTTTATATTCAAGAGAATCAAGAGAGCACGCTGGTTCACATGGTATAATTTCATTATGGGATTCTTCATCTCACATTCATGGTTCGCCTAGAAATCCAAAGAATATGCCTTTTCGTCAAGCAACTTCTTTGAGTGGTGGCTATGCTAATAGTATTCGTTACATGACAGATGATGAAAGAAGAATGTACTTTAATGGCCCTGCTTGGAATATTCACAAAGATGGGGATAATCATTTTACTACAAATCCAATTAATGCCATAGGTGGGAAAGCACTTGCTACAACTCAAAGTGATACTAATGCACTACATACACATCGTAATGCTACATCAGGTGGTAGACTCCATCCTCCTCACGAGCCAATGAAAAAGAACAGGTGGCTTACTAAAGACAACCTCCCTGCTGGAGCAAAACTTAGTCACAATGAAAAAAATAGAGAGTCTTTCAAGATTTTTCAAAGACATAAGAGAAAGAAAACTGGTGGTATGGAATCTCTTACCGCTGGTCAGAAAAGTGCAGTAGCAGACTTAAATGATGAGTATGATGGGATTAGCGACTCAATAATGAACTTTGAAGAAGGGAGTGATGAGTTTGCACGAGCCAACTTGAGGCTTCACGAAATAGAGGCTGAGATAGATGATATTTACGCTGTTGCTAGAGAAGATGAGAAAAACACATTTGACCATGTTTCAAATCATGCTCAAAAAAAGCACGAGGCTGACTTAGACGCTATTGTAGATATGGCGATAAAAATGAAACCTGAGTATGAAAAAGCAGACCCTGATGCTTTTAATCCTGAGTTCCCTGATAAGTTCATAGCAAATACATCTCGATTATTCAAAGATGCAAATATTGCTTTAATGCGTCTACCTAATTCAGTTCATGGTTTAGAATCATATGGTTATGGGGAAATTATGAAAGAGCAAAAAAGTGCTAGTGAATTAATGTCTAGTGGAGATGAAGTTGTGTCTCCTCATCATACTATAGCATCTGTATTAGGTGCTGCTGGTAAAGAAATCCTACCTACCATGTCTCAAGAAAAAGTTCGCTCTCTACTCAATTTACCTAATGATGAAGCACACAATAACATGATTGGTAGATTACTTGAGGGAATGGATGCTCCTGTAAAAGTGCTAAGACATGGTGATTTACTAGGCTCAGGTGTGAGTTTTGTAGGTGAAGAACCTAACTCTATGTTCACCACTGACGACCATCACGAAGCAATCGAGTCAATTTTGAGAGACCACATTAACACACGACCATCAGCAAAGGAGCAACCTACTGAAAGGCATAAGGCTGATAGAAAGTTTGCTGGAGTTTTTAGAGAAAAGTACGGCAAGAGTCTATCTCAGTTAGAGCCTTTATTCAGACCTAATCAACAAAATCAACTTCAGTTACACGGTTTAAGTCGAGTAAAACTAAGCCATCGTGATGGTAATTATGGTAAAAAAATGAATGCCATTGGTAGTGTTAAAGGGCATATGAATGAGCCTATTAATAATGCTAAAAGCGCAGTCCATGACCTCTTTGTGTTCGACCCAACAAAAGCACAAACAATGGATAAGGTTGTAGCACCATCTACTACAGTTAGAAATGCCGATTTTAGTATGTTCCCAATTCACTCAGCAACCAGTGGTAAAGGAGTCTCAGTTCAAGATATGTTTGCGTCAGGTGCTATGGATAGTGGATATTTGTTAGAGCCATCAGTTGGTGCTGAGTTCCCCGGTAACAAAACAATCATGGTTGGAAATAACACTCAACCTGAATATCTACACAGTATTCCTGAATCATTAATGACTTCTGTGCATGGTCAAGAGGCTGTAAAACAAGTATTATCATCAGGCTATCAAGTTCCTGTTGCTACTACAAATATGAATAGACCTAACATTCTCGGTCTGCCTCCAAATATTGACCCAAATTACATTTCAACAAGCGACCCATCTGAAACACTAATGGTGCTAATGAACCCTGATGCTTTGTTAAAGGCTGATGAGTCACGACCTCCACCTATTTTACCGATGCACCGTATCTTTAGTTTGAAAGATTTTGAAGCGTTAAGAGGATTCAGCGGTGACTGGGTTGTATCTGCATTCTATGATGGAAAGCGTATGATGATTATGAGAAAGGGTACTCGCTTTACTGCTTATGATGAAAATAACGATGCTGTTCCATTAAGTGAAGAAGATAAGAAAAGTCTGAAAGCCTTGACTGAAAAGAACTACATCGTAGATGCTGTTAGAATGAAAGACAACATACACATCATAGATTTGATTGACTACGATGATACAAATGTTTCAGACATGACAGTAAGAGAAAGGCTCAAGATTCTAAGAGGACAGTTCGATAGCCACGAACATATCTTAGTACCTGCTCCACACGATACACGAATCACAGAAGATGGTGGCTTGGAATCTACAGTAGAAAGTCTACAAGAAGAGCATAAGCAACTATTACTTCGTGATGCTAAATCAACATATATGCGTGGTGAGCGCAGACACCCTAAGTGGTTTTTACTTCGTAAGAATAAAAATGTCAGTTTCATTATCTTAGATGTAAGAGGTAAAAGCCCATACACCTATCGTTTAGGAGCAGGGCCACTTGACTCTGAAGGGTTTGGTAATAGAGGAGTTGATTACGAAGGTAAGCAGTATCTTGATGTTGGTACTATCAAAAGCCCTAAGCCATTCAAAGAAGGAGACACTGTATCAATATCTGTATCAGGTGTTAAAAAGCGGAATCGAAATGGTAAAACAATCTACGATGTAACTTCTTCAAAGATAGTAGGAGAGGCTGAATCTGAGAGTCCAGCAAGTCTTGAAACATTATCTCTTTTGGCTAAATCCCACCCTATTATCCATGTTCCTTACGATATAACCCTCAAAGAAAACCAAATATCCATCGTTTTTGAGGGGTTAGACGAGGTAATTTACAAGTCAGAATCCAGTCATACTGGAAATTGGGCGCACTCTCCGCAGTCAGTTATGGGTAGTTTAACCCAGTCTGATTACTCTCTACAACTAGCAGAAAGCGTTAGACCGCTATGGAATCAGGCTGTTTCATTGATGATGAAAGGTGTCGATAAAAAAGAAGAAGGTGTAGTTGAAGAAATTATTCCTGAGAAGAATTATCATTCAATGCATTCAAAAAAAGATAGAAAGCACAGTGAGAAAAACTCCGCTGGTATTATTGATGCTGATGATGAAATGAATATCATCAAGCCAAGTATGAAGAAAATGCTCAAGACAATTACTCGTATTGCTGACATTACAGAACGAATTGATACTCTACAAAAAGAAAAAATGTCAGGTAGAGTAAGTGCTCAAGGATTAGGTATTGATGTTGGAGACGGTACTGAATCTCCTAGAGGGCCAACTTCATTGACAAGTGAAGAAAGTCTGCCTGATTGGGATATGATAGAGCGACCTACAGAGGATTCCGAAGAAGAATACGAACATTTGCGTAACAAACGCAAAAAGAGAAAAAAGGGCAAGCAGCACAGCGATTTCAATAAGTATGGTGAAGAAGAGTGATGCCGCTTTATTTATGTAGGTGAACAAACAGAGGATTGGTTAGTGTGTTGCGAAGTCAGCGGAGGAATGGTATCGAACTCCTCAAGGGGGTCAATGACCTCATTGTGGCAGGGTATGCTTCAGTTGAACTCGTAGACAAACAAGGAGATTTAATTACAAGGTCAGCATTGAAAGACGCTTTCAAGAAGTTTATGTCAGACCCAAAATACAGAAATGTCCAACTAGCACATTCAAACATACAAGTAGGAGAAGTAATTTCAAATTATACAGATAATCAAGGGAGGTTGTGGAAAAGCGAAGTAGACGATGCTGGAATGTTTGTTGTAGTAAAATTAAGAAACGACATTGAGAAGGCACGAGAAGTAGCAAGCGAAATCCGAAAAGGAAACCTAACGGGATTCAGCATCGGAGGACAGGCATTCAAGCGAGTAAACAAAAGCGATAAATCCCACGGCTCATATCAAGAAATATCAAAACTAGAATTACACGAAATCACAATATGCGAAAAAGGAATTAACCCCGAAGCCACATTCAACATACTAAAAGAAGATAAAAACAAGGTGAACAAAATGACCGATGAAGTAATGGAACAAATGAACGATGTACTAACCCGATTAGAAGGCAGACTTGACTCTATGGAGAAAGGAGAAATGCCTCAAGCATTGAAAGACGCTCAAAAGAAGAAAAAAGAAGATTCTGAAGAGAAAGACGACAAAATGAAGGCGAACTACATGGACAAAGATGAGAAGAAAGATGAAGAGAAAGACGACAAGAAAGATGACAAGATGAAATCTGAGTTTTCAGATGTTATCACTTCTGAATACCTAGATTGGATGGAGAGCACTCTCAAATCCGCAGGTATTGACACTGATGGTGCTCGTGCTCACTTTGACGGAATCGCAAAAGCAAATCTAGGCTCTACTCCTGAAGCAATTGGAGACGGTGCTGATTACTTCGCTGGTCAAGTCAAGGGTCGTGCTCAAGAAGGAGGCAACCCATCTACTAACGCTATCCAGCGTGCTGGACTAAGCGGTGGTGGCAGTCTTGAAAAGTCTGACTTTATCACAGGTCACAACATTGATGCTTACCGCATTGAAGAAGCATATGGCGTATTCAAAGCAGCAAAGCAAGAAGAAGAGTTCCGCAAGTCTCTTGAAGCAAACTTTGAAGGTCGCTTCGCACAAGAAACTCAAGCAGAAATCGCAAAGGCTCAGGCAGCAAACTTTGACGCTCGTGCTCCTCTTGACGAGGTAATGAAGGCTCTAGGAGCACTCAACGAGAGAATTGACAATCTATCTAATGGCGAAGGCGAATTAATCGCTAAGTCTGCCTCACCAACCATTGATGTACCAAGCACACAAGACTTGGCTAACATGAGTTGGGAGGAAGTTCACCAACTTGCTGGAGGACTATACCGCAGTGAGTGAGGACTCATACAATAACAAAAAATAGGAGATGAAAAATATGGCACGAAATTATGTACGAACAGTAACAGACATGGAAAGATACTACTACGGAGCAGGTAACTCAATGGGTTACACTTACACTGGTAGTGAACTTCTCAAAGCAGATTCACCAATGCTAAGCACCACTGCTGGAACATACCAAGCAATCTATGGTCGCAAAGTTTGGTCACAGTTGAACCAAGAGTTCAACGCATTTTCAATTCTACCAAAGAAGCCGTGGGAGCGCAGTGGATGGAGAGTCATCACTGAGAAGCCTAACAGCGGTGCAGTACACGGTGGAATCGCAGAAAACGGTACACTACCTGAAACTGTTAAGCCTACTTTCCAACATGTAGCAGCAAAGCCAAAGACAATCGCTCACTCTTTCGATGTAAGCGAAGTTGCAGTATTCCTTGCAGACAAGGATGACGGACTTGGTGACATGCGCTCAGTTCTGAAAGAAGAAATGGGTAAGCACCACGCTGAAATGGTAAACAAGATGCTCTTGACTGACTGTTCTACAGCAGCAGGTAACAACTTTGAATCACTTGACAGAATCACCGCTGCTGAAGCAAGCAACGGAGCAGGTTCAGCAACTACCTTGAAAACCACATCCAGCAACAACCACGCTGATGATGGTGACCTTGACATTTACAGCATTGACCGCAGAGACAATGCTTGGGCTAGTGCAGAAGTAAACTGTGCAGCAGATACTACAGCAGGTAACAAGCGTGTTCTATCATTAGACCACCTTGACACAATCTTCCAGCAAGTTTGGGAGCGTGGTGGTAATCCAAAGGTTATCCTAACTGGATATGACACTCTAATGAGACTACAGCAACTACTACAGGCTCAACAAAGATTCATGGAGGAGAAGAGAGTTACTCCAACCTACAACGGTGTTAAGGGTGTACCCGGTATCGAAGCAGGTTTCATTGTAGCAACTTACAATGGTGTACCTATCATTCCATCCAAGGATGTTGTAAAGACAGATGGCCTAAGCAGAATGTACCTCTTAGACACTGACTACATGTACTTTAGCACAGCAATCCCTACTCAATACTTTGAGTCCGGTATCGAAACTGGCGACCCATTCGCTATCAACAGACTAGGACAAGAAGGACTTTACCGTACAATGGGTGAAGTTTGGACTACTTTCTTCGGAGCACAGGCAAGCATCCGTGACTTGAAGTGAGGATAATAACAAAAAAATATAGGAGATGAAAAAATATGGCAGTAACATTGACAAGAACGACAGGCAGTGGTGGAGTAATGACCATCAAAACTGAACTAGACCTTTATGCAGGTAGCCCAAATGATAGCACAGCATGGCTCGATGGTGGAGCAGCGGCTGACTCTTATCCGGGTGCTCTTGATGGATTCCAAGCAAAAAATACCAACACAACTGATGCAGTGGCTGGATTAAAACTCATTGTTGGAGAATGCACTTTGGTTCAAAATGGAAATGTATTCACAGTTGGAGGAGACGCAAGTATTGTTCAATCCGTTATCATTGGTGGTAGCGGTGCGGCTGGTAAGTCTTTGACAGCAGTAGCAAGCGGTGGTACAATCACATTTACCGCAGAAGCAACCATTGATACTACAGTTGGATTCATGGCTATCGTGGCATGAGGTGAACCTCATGCCTACAGTAACCTACATGGGGCGTTCTTGGACTACAAGAAATATAGACGCTTCTTATCCCGACTTTGTGAGGGGTAGACCTGTTGAAGTCACAACAGCGTGGCTCGACAAGTGGGGGCATAGACTTAGTGACGATTTTATCGTAGAAGGGTATGAATCTGTAGATTCAGGTAATGATGATATTCCTGATGCTGGATGGAGTCGTGCTGATATAGCAGCATGGCTCGCAAAATACGACATTAAGCCAAAAGGCTATGCAACTAAAACTACTCTCCTACAACTTGTCGAGACTGTTATGAGTCCTGACGGTGCTGAGGAGACAGAAGCACTTATAGAAGAGAGTGCAGAAGAAGAAACAACTGGAGATGAATGAATATGGCAGTAACTATTGACCCACGACCAACCTATTTTGGAGACAGAATGATTGTAACAGGTAGCACCGATGGTGCTGAAACGATTGATTTGAGTAGTCTTTTGGCCTCAATTGATGGCGCAATTGCTAACCCAATCGGCTCAGCGGCTACGGCTACTACTACTGGTATTGACGGAGCAACACTAGATGTTGGTGCGGCTTGTACTTTTGTAGCAATCGGCAGACGCTCTTGAGGTGGCTGTAATTGGCAAAGACCGTGACAATCCTTGGCCCTTATCCGCCAAAGGATTTCCAAGATAACACCGCTAAGTCTGCAATAGAGACAGCAATTAGTGATGCTATCGCTAGTAATACCTGTGTGTCTTGTGACCCACATGTTATTCTAGGTAATGTGTTCATATTCGTTACAACCAGTTGAGAGTGAGGGGTATGTATGTCACTGAAGGAGCAATCAATTGACTTAACGGATATTGAGCGTTTTCAAAAGCAAGGCATTCGTTCTGACGCACAAACTCTACTTGGTAAAGTCATTGATGAGGAAAACCCGCTAAAGGGTGTGACTCAAACACAGCGTAAGCGTAATCTTGAGGCCAGTGATGTTCTAAACATTGGCTCAGGCACTCGCTGCCAACACTGTGGTATGCTTCATTTCCTATGGCGAGAAACCTGCGGTAGTTGCAGTAAACCTATGGAATACAACCTTGCTTCTGTTGATGAGGAGGCAAGAGCATGACCCGTTGTAAACTCCTTGATGAATGGTTTGATGCTAAGTCGAAAGAAGTCGATGATGCTGAAAAGAAAAGCAAGAAGTGTTTTGTAACGGGGGATAAGAAATGCCAATAATTTTCAATCCCGGTGAGGCTGAAACACGACCACTTGACCCTTCTGCTATTGTCTATACTACTGCACAGAAAGTTGCAGATTTCCTCTCAATTGGCCCTCAAGATGCGGTACTTGTTAGTGCAGATAGCACTACTAATACCGTTTTCGTCACTGGTGCTGATTACAGAACTATTGGTTTTGAATCGGGAGATACTATCCTCATTTACTCGGATGCTGACCCACTAGGTATTGAGAGAGTAATTACAACCATAAGCACAAGTGCAAATGGGGTTGAACTTAATTTTGATACTACAATCACTGCTTCTAATTATCAGGCTGCTGACAATACCTATGTTCAAAACACAGCATCGTTTACCAATGGTAAAACTCGTGGTATGAAAAGGTCAGTTGTAGAGGCTCGTATCAAAGAGGCTCAGGATAAAATTGACAACCTTACACACAACGCTTGGCGACCATATCTTGTGAGTGCCGAGTACATTAACTTCGACACATACAAGCCATACAGG
>CEPN01001374.1_pt1 | contig 16145 bp, 13 predicted proteins | sample 530391 | NCBI WGS metagenome assembly CEPN01 (sample SAMEA2620027, study PRJEB7988) | marine metagenome | isolation source: saline water (ENVO:00002010), including
CTTGGAACGCAAAGGCTTTCCTTTTCCCGGCGCTAATAAGTTCAATGTAATTCCAGTAGATAACCCCAACGCATTCACGCGAGAGTTTGCCAAGGCACTCAAGGAGGAGAACTGTGAAACCATTGTTATTGAATCCTTCACGAAGTATGTAGAGCAAGTAGCTACGTTGGCTAACACCAGTTTCAAAGGGTTTGATATATGGGCTTTCATAGCTCGTACAATACGCTCAATGCTGGATAGCATAAAGAATGACAAGGCTACTGTTATATGTACAGCAGTTGATGATATTGTAAAGATCCCGCAAGTTACAGGTGGAGAAACCTCGAACCGCAGGATTAAAGTACAAGGCAAGGTACACGAAGGTACAGTTGAGAAGGAGTTTCTCATGGTCTTGTTTACTGAAGTTTGCAAGAACGAGAAGACGGAAGAGATGGAGTATTTTTTCCAGACCAACACAGACGGTGTTACTTCTGCCAAGACTCCAATGGGTATGTTCAAGGAACGTCTGATACCCAACGATATTGTTGAAGTCTTGAAGGTTGCTGAAGAATACTACGAATAATTTATACTTGAGATATGGAATACGCATCTTCTAGACGTTGGACAACGAGTAGCTCTGGTCATTGGCTACTTAGCGTAAACCTTAACCTGTTGTTAGTGTGTCAACGGGGTCTCAAGTAGTTTTTAACCTATGAAGAAATTAAAGTTAAAACTAGGACGGCTACTAGAGGTAGAGAACAAAGGTAAGCGTAAGGCTGCCAACTCAACATACAGTCTTGTGTACCTTGAAGGTATGTATAAACAAAAAGATGGTAGCCCAGCTCCCTACTTGTTTACTACTTCGCAACTTGTGGAGGCTAGAGATAGGGCGCAGAAGAACGTAGAGGACTGTGGTTCATTGTCTCGGTGGTGGAAGTTTTGGTAAAATGAAAACCAAGAACAAGCTTTACCACTACAGCGCAGAAGTTACACGGGTAGTTGACGGTGACACTGTTGATGCCTTCGTAGACTTGGGGTTTGATATGCACTCCAAACAACGTGTTCGACTGTACGGTATAAACACACCTGAGTGTAGAACACGGGACAAGATAGAGAAGGTAGCTGGACTAGCTGCCAAAGCGCGTCTACAAGAGATGCTTAAAGAAAACAAAAACAAGTGTGTCATTAAGACTAGCTTGGATAAGAAGGGTAAGTATGGGCGAGTTCTCGGCGTACTCTACGTTGATGATGTAAACCTAAACGAAACCCTAGTGGAAGAGGGCCATGCCGATAAATACTTCGGAGGCTCTCGTTAAGAATTTTCCTGCGAGTGTAGGAGAAATGTGTACGTTACACCTAATAAACTAAACATAAAACATAAAACATAAAACATAATACTCATGGCTACAATAAGTCTAAAAGATATTACGGAAAGTTCTGGTAGGCCATACCTACCGAACGGTACATACACGCTGCGTGTCGTAGAGGCAGAGCGTAAAGTTAGCGCAAAGGGCAACGATATGGTTGCTGTTGTCGCTGAAGTTGTTGAACCCACAGAAGTTAACGGGCCTAACGGTTTCGTTGAGGTTGGTGGTGTTCAGGTACGTGACTATCCTCTGATTCCTTCTCGGAGTCTCAAGGAGTATCACAAAATCTTTGATCTTCCAGATGAGTTTGAGTTGGAAGACTACGATGAGATTGCTGAAGGTTTGAAGGGTAAAGCATTTAAGGCTGTACTCTACACAAAGCAGGAGGCTAGAATGGACGAAATCAGCGGCGATCCCATGATCGACCCGATTACGAATCAACCGTTGGCTACCAATAGGTACAACGTGGAGCGCAGGTTAGAAGCTGCACCAGACCACGACTTAGGTTGATCTAGTCTCTAACATGGGAGTTTGTGGTATGGTGCGTAGAGAGACTCTACGACTGGTTGCGGGTATATTGGTTCCCCGTTCCATCTGAAACAAACACAAACTCCTCTTTAAGAAAATACTATGGCTAACACAAAAACAGATGCGCGAGTTAAAGAGTACAAAGCTGTACTTATTCCAGCTCCGATGCACCGAAAAATAAAAAGGCTCGCAAGGCGTGAAGGTTTACGTCTTAACGACATCATTCCACAGCTACTAAAGACTGCTCTGAAATAATGACTGTACTAGATACATTAAGACAAGAACTGGACAGCTTATCTCCTGACAAGAAGCAGGATACAGAAGCTACGGCTCACAGGCTGGCTGACTTAATGTCTACTATCTTGGTTACAGGCTACAAGTCAGGATTTCAAGATGCGGCAGCAATGTTAGGAGCTTATGCTAACGACCACTTCTCCGGTAACAAAGACTTTGATAAAGAGTCTGCGGAGATTGCTCTAAAGAAGTTAGGCGAACTAGACTTCCCTTCGGATGAGGCACAAACCGAGTGAACCTTACTCCGGTCTAACTGTTGTCATTGACACGCCCTCGCGTTTTGACCGCCGTATACTAATGAGCGGTTACGCGGGGGCGTTTTTTGACTCTACACTTACTGTTAGCCGATACTCCTGTGATCTTCGTACTCTAGCTACGATGAACGCTGGGCTATTACCAGACACAAAGGTAGTCCTGCTGTTGGGTCGCAAGTCTTTGCATCAGTACAAACCGGGAGTAGGTCTTGATGAACAGAGAGGGAATCCTTGGATAGAAGATGGCGTAACTTACATAGCCTCTTATATGCCACAGGATACATTTGATCGTAAGAACTACTTCAACCCCAACGAAGAGTACGTAGGTGGTAGTGACGACGACAAGGTAACACACGGCAAGACCAAGCGGCAGAACTGGAGATTCTGGCTACGCAAAGACTTGAAGAAAGCGTGTCGCTATCTGCTGGTTAAGCCTACGCTACATGAGGCAGAGGAGGTAATCTATCCAGAGGTTGACGATGTAGTTAAAGACCTTACAGAAACCAAGGGTAAGGATTTGTTCTTTGACGTAGAGACCGCGAGTGATCTGACACTTACGTGCTTTGGCTACGGTTGGAACAGTAGGGTTGCCGTATGCGTTCCTATGTATGAGATACCACGACAGGCTTATTACTATGGGGGTAAGGGTACAGCAAGAATTTTAAGAGCCTTGGCGGTAGCTTTCCGCGACAATACGGTGGTAATCCACAACGCACTCTTTGACCTTTTCGTTATGGCTTACAAGTATGGTATCCCAGCACCCCGCAAAGTCTACGACACAATGCTGGCGCACCACCGCCTATATCCAGAGGTAGAGAAATCCCTTGGCCATTGTATCTCCCTCTACACAGACCGTGAGTATCACAAAAACGAGGGCGTATTCGAGCCACGCAATCAGCAACAGATACTTTCCCTCTACCACTACAACGCTAAGGACGTAGTTACTCTCGCCCTTCTCAAGCCAAAACTAGACCTCCACGCGAAGCAACTCTACGCAGAGGACAGCATACGCCAAGTAAACGAGAGCATCACGCCGTACCTGACAGCTATGTTCCAAGGTCTTAACTACGACAAGGACAAGCTGGAAGCACGTATAGCCTACAACAACCGTTACTGCGCTCAGATTTCCCGTATGCTAAGTATTCTCGTAGGCTACGAACTAAATCCGAACAGTCCCAAGCAGGTATCCAACTACCTCTACAACTGTATGCGGTACAAGAAACCTGCGAAAGACCTGACGAATGAGAAGACGATTCTACAACTAAGGCTCAAGCACGATAATCCTGTACTCACGCTGATTCTAAAGTACCGAGAGATTGCCAAGCAGTCTGGACAGTTAAAGTTCCCGCCGTATGTTCCACGTGGAACAACCAAAGAAAGAGTAACTACAGCCTATAACCTTGCAGGTACTACGACATACCGACTAGCATCCCGTAGGCTGCTGAATAGGTGGGGGACTAACGTGCAGAACTTCCCAAAAGACCTACGTAAACTGTTTATACCAGATGAAGGAAAGGTTTTCATACAGGTCGATCAGTCAGGTGCGGAGGCACTTGTTGTTTCTTACCTCTGTACTGAAGGTAACTTTCGCAGCCTCTTTCTACACGGCATTAAAAGTCATGTGTACGTTGCCTTGCGTCTGTTTGCCGATGTGTGGTCTTCAGAGATGGGCCACTCAGTTGATGAGTTTTGTACTGCGCCTATTGACAAGGTTGCTACGCTAAAAGGCTGGGCCGACCTAGACAAAGTAATAAAGTCAAGCGACGGCTGGAGCGCGGAGAAGCGTTACTACTTCATCTCAAAGATGGTATGTCACGCCAGTAACTACGGCATGAAGCCACCTACGTTTCGGCTAAACTTACTCCAGAAGTCAGAAGGCAAAGTATCCATATCACTGCCAGAAGCTAAACGATTCCTAAACACTTACCACGAACTATTCCCCGAAATACAACTTTGGCACAGAGAAACCATAAACACATTACGTCGTGATGGTATCCTACGTAACTTGTTCGGATACCCTCGCGTTTTCACGGCTCAGGTAGAAGAGTCAATGTACAAGGAAGCCTACGCCTTCGTACCTCAATCCACCGTAGGCACAATAACGAACCTAACATTCAGTAAAATGCAGCAGAAAATAGAAGACCCAAATGACAAGCTATCCGGTATGAACGTGGACATCGTACAGAATAACCATGATAGCGTACTAATCCAATGTCCACCAGAACACGCAGATTACGTAGCAAAAGAAACTGTTGACGTAATGAACTGCGACTTGGTATCTCCAAGAGGCGAGAGATTCAAGATGAAGAGTGAAGCTTGCATAGGCGATACGTGGGGAGGTCTTGCGTGAGTAACCTAGAGAAATGGCGACTGTACCTGCGTGACTTAGAATCCCCCGACCTTTACATAGATTGGGGATTTTACTTTCTAATAAGTACCTGCCTCCAACGTAGAGTATGGACTTCCCAAGGTATCAACGCAATCTACCCCAACTTGTTCATGCTTCTTGTAGGCCCACCCGCTTGCGGTAAAAGTCGCGTTGTATCTATGATAGCTGATCTTATAGAGGACAGCGCGTTGAAAACAATGAGCAAAGACAAGAAGCAAACTGCACCTCTGTTTCCTTACACAGCAGACAGTATCACAGCAGAGGCTTTGAGTGAGTACCTTGCGAAAGAATGCACCAAGCACTTCAAAACCGAGGACGACAAGGAATACATACACGCTTCGTGTACCATGCTTGTTGAAGAACTTGGTGTGTTTCTGAAGAAGCGTACAGAAGACACCGTAAATATGCTTAACCAACTGTACGATGCTCGCAACTATAGGTACTACACGAAGCAGAAGGGTAAGGATAACATACAAAACGTCTGCGTGTCTTTGGTTGCAGGTACAACGCCTTCGTTTATACGCGAGTGTTTCAATGACAACCTAATATCCCAAGGCTTTACCTCTCGCTTTGTCGTAGTCTACCAAGACCAACCAAGATTCCTACGACAGTTCACGGGTTTCACGGACGACCAGCTTCAAGCTAGGGCAGAACTTGTGAAGCACATGAAGGAATTAAGTACACGCTGCGGCCCGATACCAATGTCAGAAGAATGCGCCGCCTATCACAAGCGACGTTACGAGAGCGGCTCTTACATACACAACAGAATCAATACCAGTCCCAAGCTGGATATGTACTATGCCAGAAAAAACATTCACCTACAGAAACTTGCCATGTGCGTACAGATGGGCAAGTCGGCAAAGTCTACAGAGATAGAGATGGAGTCATTTAAGCAAGCTGAGAAGTTTATTGCTGAGACAGAAATTTTCATGCACCTTAGCTATGACTTAACTGGCCGTAATGCAATTCACGAGTTCACACGCAAGCTTGGTGAGTACGTAAACAACGCACCAGAGGGCGTGTCGCATAAGCGTGTGTGGTTAGATTGGCACAGCGATTTGAAGAAGGACGAGCTGGAAGCAGCCTTGGAGTTTCTACTGCAAACAGACCAGATCAAGGCGACGAAGCAAAAAGGAAAGCTAGTCTACCTACCTAAAGGAAACTAATGACAACATGGCATGAAGAACAAAAGCAAACGATGAAAGAATCTTTAGAACAACTAATAATAAATCTTAACGAGTACAGGAAAAAGCTAAACAACAAGGACGAGCTACGCATAATCAATAAGGCAATTGAACAAGCGTGCGAAGTTCAGAATAAAAAAGTAGAAAGCCTAGAAGAAGCAGTCAAGGAGTCCGACGATGTTAGTTGATGGAGTAGATTGTATAGGTAGTTTGGAACGAGCAGGAGCGTTCATTGTTAACTCTGAGTATATGGAGGAGGAGATACTAGATAATACCGATGAGCAATCCCACAAGTTCAAGACATGGAAACAGCTTATTGAGTACCTAGAAAAAGAGTGCGGTTCTGGCGAAGTCTACGAGCTGATTACCATACGGGAGTAGCTAGGCTTCCAGTAGCTCCCAAGCGTTTTCCCACTTACGGTACTTGGGGTTGCTGTCATAGATTTTCACAGTCATAACTTTTATATCGTCAAAAGGAAATATCCAGAATCGCTTCTGGTCTATACCTACACAAACGTAAAAGTTAACCTCGTCTCTAGTGTACTGGCATTTGCTGTGCTTACCTTTGCCGAGTAAAAATTGATAGTGCGGAGTATTGTTTTTGTAGTGATGCTGCTCCAAGGTGGCCTTAACTTGAATACATACTAAGTGTCCTTTCTTTACGCCAACAAGGTCATAAGACGCAGAATCAAAAGGTCGTGCTACGCTCCATCCATGCTCAAGCAATTTTTCAGCTACGAGTAATTCACCCCTCTGCCCTGTATTGCTTGCGCTTAGTTTAACTCCACCATTATCCAAGATAATCAGTAGCCTTTTGAGGCTAAAAAGTTAGGTAGATTCTCTGCGAGTAATTGCTTACGCCTTTCCGCTAACACTTCATCAGTTATCTCTTGGTTGATAACATTACGTACAGCATCCTTGCCTCGGAGCCTGTTGATAAAGTCAACAAACGCAGCGGACTCCCTGAGAGTCTGAGGGTCTTTCGTTACTCTAGGGGATATACGCTTGGGCTTTTGATAACCTTGCTGCAACAAGGACTTAAACCTTTCACGGTCTAGTATTTGTCTGCCAGTAACAGGATCTTTACTTTGCGATCTATCCCACGAACTCTGCATAAAATCCTGCAAAGTATCGCGCATCTCCTCTTCAGTCTGCGAGTATTGATAAGTAGACTTTGGTGTAGTTTCGTAACGGTTAAGATTCTGAAACCAACCTGTACCATATTCACCCTTGTTAAGTCTGTTAAATATACGAAGGTCACGTTCGTAACCCTTGCGGTCTGCCTCTGCTGCTCTGGTGCGTACGTAAGTTGTCCCTAGCGCTTTATCTATATCTTTTGAAAGGTTTGAACTTGCTATGACTTGGTTACGTGCTATGCGAAGTGTCTGGTTTAGGTTTGTAATTATGTCCTCAATAAACCGCATGGTAGTCGCAGTTTCCCTACCGGAATTCAGATACGCAACTGAAGTTTGTAACATACCCTTGTCAGCAAGTAAGGCTTCAAATCCTGGGAAAGTTACAAAAGACAAATCTTCTGGTGCAGCTTTTCCTGTACGTATCATACGAACTGCGTCATTGCTTAGGCCAGAAAGCAAACCAAAGTAACCGGACATATTCGCCATGTGCATTGCGTGATACACGTAGTCCTCAAACCCAGCATTAGATTCTAAAAGCTCTGCTGTTGTAGGTTCATAGTTCTCCTTGGCGTTAATCATCTCGGTAAGTTCCATGAGGACATTTGCCTCAACAACAGAACCTAGCGTAGCTTTTAGGAAAGGCTTAAAGTCCTTCTTGCCTGTTGCTGGATCACCTTTGGTCATAGGCATCACAACATCCTTCAAGTACCTGTTGTACTTTTCAATAGACCAGCGAGACAGAGAGGTGAACCAACTAGACGGGCCTCTTATAGACCAACTGGGTACGCCCCTTGCACCATAAGTGCCTTGGTTGACCTCTACCCAAGCTGTCGCAAGCTTGTTAAGGTCGGCCTCTGTAGCTGTCTCAGGATTCTTCGCGAGCCTAGCAGTATCAACGTCTCCCATACGGCCCATCAGATTTAGCATACGCTTAACGTGTGCGTCTGGAGTACCGCTGTTCAGGTAGCTACGCATAAGAAGCTTACCCAAGTTAAATTGTATCGCTCGCGTCCCGCGCTCAAAGAGTTCCCTGCCTGAGTATTTCTGCGACAAGTCGGCAACGGTTGCCATAGCATCCGAGGCTCGGTCTACGCTGTCGTGTGCAAACTCAAGTCTTGATAGCTTGCTTCTGTTTGCGCCTGAGATGTGGCTCTGTTTCCAAGCATCCTGAAAATGCGTAAGTGACTTGAGTACCAAAGGCCAGTCCTCTGTCCTCATGTACATATTTGCATTCTTAAACGAGTTAACAAAATCACGTACGCCAGACAGAGTTCCGAGCCATTGGGAAGTAATAAGCCTGTTGAGGCGCAGAATTGAAAGGTCTCCTCTACGATGGAATCCTGTGTGTACTTCATCAAGATTCTTAAACGTACCCTGCGCTCTCGCGAGATAACCAGCGTCAACGTCGTCACCAAAGATTTCCTTTAGCGTAGGTGTTAGCATCTTGTCGCTACCCTCACTCTCTGGTGTTCTGTGCGTAGGTACGTTTGCATCATCCGGTAAGTCTCGGATGGCTCGCATTACTTCATCACCTTCAATCTGCGTATGCCACGCCATGTCTTTTGAGAACCTGCCGATATACCGCTGCGCTCGCATAAACGGGTCAGCGTCTACTAAGTCCGGTGGCATCAGCAAACCTTCACCCTTACGTAACGCACCAAACTTTGAAGCGGTTGTCAGAGGTCTGTTCTCTCCGGTAGTGGTTACATAACTGTCCTTGTTTGAGATAACAGCTATGTACTCTGCAAGTTCATCGCGGAGTTCGTCCTCTTGGCCAGCCTTTACACCTTCCTGCTGCTGTCGTTGCTTTAACCAGAAAGCTAAAATCTTTTCTTGGAGTTCCTCACCCTCTTTTGTATGAGCCTTGGTACGTAGCAGAGTGTTGTTATCATGGCTTAACATATAAGGGTCGTAGTAGTCCCCTTGTGTTTCCTCTACACGAACGTACTTATTGCCAACCTTGATGCGCGGCCCATTAGCAACCTGCTCTGCGCGTGTCTCCCTGTACAACTTATCAAGAGTTTCGTTTGCGTCAGCCAGCTTGCGGTTTGATTTAATATTCGCCTCTAGCTTCTGGTACTTATCGGCGTAAGGTTTTGTGATCGTGCTGTCGTTGCCGAACTTTTTAACAAGACGACGTAGTATACGATACGTGCCTAAGTCTTGTATCTCCTGCTTGCTCAGATGCATAGAACGAAAGCGCATTAGCAGAGGTTCTACAAACATATTAACATAACGCTTCTCTGCCATCTCCAATCTGTTATGAGCGTCTCTGGCATACAAAGCCATACGCTTTGTGGAGTCTGTGATCTCGTCATTCTTCAAACCTTCAAACGGTCTGAGAATTAACTGATCTGTTTCAGCTTGAATAAGACGAGACAGGCCAAAAATCTGACCACGCATAACCGCACGTTCAGCATCAAAATACTCAAGACCTGTTTGTACCTTGTCAAAGTTTTCAGCGTTGTACCGCGCAGAGTCTCTGACTTCCTTGAATGGGCTTTCTGTTGCGGTGCGTTCTCCTCTGGCTGCTTGATATTTACGACCTTCAACATTAGCATAGCGTTCCCGCTCATCTTTTAGTGCATAGTTTTCCCAGCTTTCTGGCCCCTTATCTACCTCTTGCTTGAGCTTTGCTGTAAGTAGTCTTGCATCATCCCAACGCTGTTCACCTATAGCAACTGCTAAATCCCTAGCATTTGTCTGAGCTTCGTTATACGTCTGAAGTTTTCTGTGTGCGTTAGCGTATTCGGTAAGTGCGTCATCAACATTCTTTTGATAAACGTCTAAAGGTATGCCTTGGTAGCGTGCGTTATTGGTTGCGTTTTCTCTTAGTTCTTTTTGAAGAAACTCAGGGCGTAACTTACGTGAGATCGGGTCTAGCTTTTCTTTCACGTACTCCCAACCACCCGGCGGGCCTTGGAGCTGAGACATTCTATGAGTTAAGTCGCCGCCATGTTCTACGAGAAATGTTAAAGTACCTCCGCCATGTATTCTTTGAACATTAAGCATGGCAGACTCAGGCTCGCCCCGCTGTGCGTCAGCAAGTTCAGCAGAAAGATCTTCAAAGGAGCGTTCTCCTCTAGCTTCTTGGAATTTAAGGTCTCCAGATTCCTGCCTTATACCCTGCATTATCCGCTGGACAGGTGCGCCTGTTGCTGGCTTATCAAACTTCATACCCTGCTCGCGCTCTAGGGTTTTCTTCATCTGAGCCATGAGGTCTAAACCCTCTTCGTCCGACACAACACGCTTACCAGATCTGTTAAACCTCTCCTTAGCTTCCTGAAATTTTAAATCAGCCCAAGGGTCTCTACTCCCAACGCCACCTATCGCAGCCGCAGGTATTGGATTACCAGCAGTTACATCGTTAAGTATCTTCTGACGTTCTGCGTCCCAAGCGCGTGCTTCGGCTGGGTCAGTAGGCCGCTTCTTACCCATACGCTTTGCCGCAAAGCCGTCTATAAAATCTGAGTTGTACAAAAACGGGCTATCTGTTTCGTACTTGATAAGCATAAAGTCTTTAAGATTCTTAGCGGAGAACTTCATACCAAACTTGTGCATCCAACGAAGCTTGGCCTCACGCACAAGTCGTCTTAACTTCTGCTGATTACCTGTAGCTTTGCGAGTCTTGAGTCGCTGAGTTAAAGCGCGGCCTAGAAATTCCACACCTTCTTCTTCGTCTCTGAAAAGTTTTAAGTAGTCCTCATGCAGCTTACGGTCTTTCTTATTCGTAGAATACTGAAGGTCATCCATGAAGTTGTGCCATCCTTCATGAGCAATTGTGTCATCAGTTGCAGTACGTGGATCAAAAGTTATGTTACGTGTATCATAAGCTGCGAATCCTGCTTGACGTACGAGTCTACCATCTGGTGTGCGGCGATATATACCACGACGTATGGCTTCGGTTATGTTAAAGCCTCTTACTGCTGCAAGCTTGGCCAATTCAATAAGTACATCCTCATCTAGTGGCTTGAGTTCTTTAGGCTTAGGCTTGGGGTAAAGTTTATCTATAGCTGCTGCGCGAGACGCTTCTTCCTGCCTAATAAGTTCAATCTCACGCTCGGCATTTTTTCGCGTACCCTCAATGTGATCTAGGTAATGCTGCCGTACTTTCTTTGCGTCAGCAGCCGAAGCAAATCTCCAAGACGTTGAGCCGTCTTTTCGTCTGACAGCAAGCTGCACACTACCGTTGTCTAGAATTCTTACCGGACTACCAAGCGTGGCGGCTCCTTCTCCATATACATCAGCCAAAGCTGGCAGTCTCCAAACATCAATCCTTTCATCCAAAGGCTCTCCGTTTCTATCAACCAAGCGTCGAGAAGCTGCTGGGTCAACTTCTATAACCCGTCTGGTTATAGGCTTACCTGTTGTGGGGTCAACGTCTTTAACACTTGTTGACCTACCTCTGAAAAGTGACTTGAGCTTATTAGACTCAGCCGCACTCATTGTAGGTGTAGTTTCAACAATAGCTGTGGCTTTGTTAACTTGCTTTTGTAGCTTGTTAACTGCGCTTTGTGCTTTGTTTATGGCACTCTTTTTAGACTGCGGGTTGTTGTTTAAGTTCTGGAGTTTTCTTTGCGCTATGTCTAGGTCTGGAAGTAAGCGATCAAGTTCTTCTGTTGCTTTCTGTGCGGCTTTCTCTGCGCCGCCATAAATATCTGACAACGTACTCGGTGCAACACCGTAGCCTTTTGCAGCTTCTTCTGCTGTCATGGGTGCAATACCAACACCCGGTCTACGCATACTCTGAGCCGCTGGCCCCGGTACAGTTGGGTCTAGAAAACCTACGCCACCAGTTACCTCGCGTTCTATCGTAGCAGCAACATCGTAAGGTGTGGGAGTAAGCCTGTCTTCTACAGTACCTACATGAGTTCCTTCTGTTCCTACGATAGCTTCATCACCAATTCCACGCTTTGGTATGTACGCGGTATTCCGTATGTTTACCGCAGCCTCTGTAGGAGATGGCAGAGGTTCTCTGTAGATATTAAAAAGTTTGCTGGGATCTTTACCACGGGCTATTGCGGCACTCTCGCGCCTTTTAATTAGATCATCAATAACCTTTGGCTTAAACGTAGGTTTCTGCAATAACGTACCCACACCAAAAGCACCGGCTAGTCTACCTGCGTCAAAGTCACCTCTGGCAATCTGACCTGCGCCTTCTATACCTGCTTCCAAACCTCCGCCTATACCTGACTGCAACAACGCAGCAGTCTCAACTTGAGTCAAAGGTTTAGCCTTTGCAATACTCCCTGCACCAGAGAACGTAGACTTGAGCAGTCGTGGGTCAGGTCTAAAAGCTACCAAAGAGGGAGCTACCTGACCGGCAAAAGAAGATAACGGGTTAGCAAGCCTCGCTTCCATACGATCTTGCTGTAGCTGTTGTAACTCGTCATCGTCGTAAACAGCACCTTCAATGCCTTCTTGTATTTTACTGCCGCCGTATGCACCAGCTAAACCAGCACCAATCATTAAAGGCACACCAACTAAAGCACCAACTCCTGTAGCAGATAGCGCTGCACCTGCACCTATGGCTCCTAATGCTCCACCTAAACCTGCGCCAGCAGACTCGCCTACACCTGTCGTAAAAGACTCAAACTTTGAGATGTCCTCTGCCAGATATTCTTCAAGTTCATCATCTGTTAAGAGTTCTACCTCGTCAGGGTTAAGACCTTTAGAGCGCATATAGTCATCGTAGATTCCCTTACGTTTGGTAGTTGGCCTACGATATACTGGTGTTAGTTTTGCCATCTAAGATGTAGCGTTAATGTTAAGGTTGGGGTCGGCCAAAGATCCTGTCAGCTTCTTCTTGGCTAAAGACATCTCTAGTAGGAACTATACTGCCTCTTGGCCTAATCGTGTTTAACGTATCAAGAACGCTTGACCCGCTGCCCTGACTACTACCGCTGCCTCTACCTCGATAGTAAGTAGCCTGAGCTTGTTTCAAGTCTTTTTCCGCTTCTTGTAACTGTATCTCAAGTAGTTTTAATTGATCTCTAAGTTCTGGATTGACCTCATACAGTTTTTTCAAGTGATTAAGAGTTGCCTTCTCCAACTCAAGTGTCATTAAAGATTTGTCCATCTTTGACTCTTCAAGCTGCCTTGCTAAAGGACTCTGCGCCATAGCTAACCGAGTCTGATTAAGTACGTTCTCAAGTTGTGCGCTTATTACTTGCTTGTTAGCTAACGTGTTTGCGTAGTTTGGTGGCAATGCGTTACGAACTGCATCAGCAAGTTTCTTTGTTGCTTCCTGAGTTGCGAGTGTAGTTTGTGCTGACTTTAGTTGTGTCTGTGCTGCTAAAGCTGGAGTTGCTGCGCGATTTAACACCTCAAGTTCTGCTCTTTGACGATCTGTTATCTGTGGAGTAGCACCTCTTACAAAGTCTTCTCTAGACATCCCCATACCACTAGGCTGAAACGGAACACTTGACATTTTAGCAAAGCGTTCTTCTGGTGTGGTAGTAGGCATCTTCTGTAACATCTGTCTACGAGCTTCATCTTGTATAGCTCTGGCGCGGTTTTGTCGTGCAATCTGCCGAGCAAAGTTCTGCTTCTGATTAAACTCTTCCAAAGCTTGCCGTTGACGTAATGCCGCACCTCTCGCATCCATTACATCAGCCAACCTGCGAGCTTTTTCAGGCTGAATCGCAGCTCGCATAGCAGCTAAGTTCTCGTCGCGACGACGGCCACCACCATACTGAAGATAGTTTACCGGACGCTCTCGTGGGACATACGCGCCAGCAGCACGCATCTCCTTTATCATACGACGTTCTTCTTCGTCTAAGTCCCGCTGATTCTGCGGAAAGATACCGCTCATTAAGTTACCTAAAAAACCTTCTGCCATGTTACTACTTTCTTTTAATCGCCACCTTGCCAAAAATTCTTCAAAGTTTCTCCACCTCTGCTTACTCTACCCAAGAAGCTATTGTCTTGATCTAACGAACCCTGAATTAAATTACTAGGTGCAGTCTGTCCCGCTCCCATATAATTCTGAACGGGTTGCACACCTTGGAAATTACCTGTTACAGCACCAGATCCGCTAGAACGACCTAGCGTTGCCTGTATAGGATCGTAACCTGTACGAGAGCCAGCCATGAAATTCGTAGCAGATTGCAAAGCTTGGCCTAGCTGACTGCGCTTCTGGTCTAGGCGAGAACCAAACTGCATAGCATTTTCTATCGCAGTTAAGTTTCCTCCCCCACCAGCTTGCCCACGCTGTAGATTACGCCGTGCGTTCATGCGCTCAATCTCTGCACGCTCTCCGCCAGAAAGTCCGCCCATGTTTATACTACCCAGCAGCTCTCGAACTTTCTGCGCTCCGGTATCTCTCGTTTCCAGAAAAGGTCGGTCAGTTAAATACAACTGATCCATTGAGGACTCGGCCATATACGGCCCTTGCAGCCTCATAATATCCAAGTCTGTAGCAGCACCGCCTCTACGTCTTATATGATCTACGTCAGAATCAAGTATGGCGTACTCTCTGATGCCGGGAACATAACCTTCGGGAAGGTTCTTCGCCTCTTCGCTGCCAACGAACTGTTCATACTGAAGCCTCTGGTCTTTAGGCGCAAACTCTCTTTTTACGTCATACTCAGCTTCAGCTATAGGCTTTAGTTGACCTGTTACGCTTTTTACAATTTTAGGATAGGACTCTTCAAAGGCTTCACCTTGGGCTTTTCCTACGTCACCTGCGTCTTTCTCACCTGCTTTTCCTACTGCATAGTTTATACCTGCGCCTATTGCAGAGCCTAAGAGATCGCCGCCGCTTATCCCTGTACCAAATAAACCATCATCTTCCCCGCCCATAAGCTGAACAGACCTTGCGGTGTTACGCCCAGCAGTTGAACCCGTAGCATTTGGCGCACCTTCAACCGGAGTCATTTGCGGTGTACCTCCGTCGTACGTAGCACCCTCTAACTGATTTTCTACAGGGGTTACAGGGCTTTCAAATGGAGTCATTTGCGGCTCACCCTCATTCCCACCGTGTATCTGTTTAAGAAGCTCAGAAAGTTCCTTGTCAGCTCGCGCTTGTTGCTGCGCCTGCCACGCCTCCAATTGCTCTTGAGTCATGTCCGGCGCTCCCAGTTGTGGCCCAGCAGGTACAACATTACTGAAGCGTAGACTATCTTCAGCACCGGGACTAGCTGGTGCTTGCTGTACAGGTTGTTGCTGCTGTTTTATATATTCAGCCAGCCAAAGATCCGCCTCAGCTTGTTTAGCTTGGTCTCTGGCTATTGCCGCTTCATACTCTGGCGTACCCGGCACTAACGGCTGACTACGAACAGATGTTGCCGGTATCTGCAACATACCTAGATTCCCTGTGGTATTCTTTCCCATGACTATACCTTACGTTGCTAACACTCCTGCTGTTCTAAGGCTTGCGAGAAGTGCGTTAATTTTTGTTTGATTATTAGAAGCTGAGTTGCCTGTAACATCAGTCACAGCCGCAGCTTGTTTTACCACGCCAAAAGCTGATGTTGTCGCTGCTGGAACCGTAAGACCTGCTAACCAGTTGTTAAAATCATCCTTACTTGTAAACAGAGTAACAGAATCTGACTTAGTTATTGCGCTATTTATTGCTATAGACATATCATTACGTGTAAGCTTGGTTTATTAGTGGTGACTTTAACGTCACATTCTTAGTTTGTATGCGAAGAGTAGATAGTTTCGGGGAACCTTTCAAGAGAAGCTTAAAAGACACCTTCCAACCCTGATTACTCGTCTGAGTATTAAATGTTAAATTAGCGTGTGTGTTTACGTTAACTTCAGCAGGAAAAACAACTGGGTATTTTAAACCCGAGTGTACTAACGGCAAACTCTTAATCTGAAACCCTCCGCTTGTACCAGATTCTCTTGCGTCATCTACGTAAGTTGCGATAGCAAAAAACCCAGCGTTGTAACCCAGTTCATTATCATCCACACTACTAGAAAGCGTACCGGCAAACTCGGTACTCGATATACCAAGTTGAGTTCCTACAGTACCAGCTTCAGCCATCAACTTAAATACAAGATTGCTA
>CEPN01006355.1_pt1 | contig 16063 bp, 26 predicted proteins | sample 530391 | NCBI WGS metagenome assembly CEPN01 (sample SAMEA2620027, study PRJEB7988) | marine metagenome | isolation source: saline water (ENVO:00002010), including
AGTTAATTAATGTTTACCGAATGTAACCCTTGATTGTCTTTGCGGTTCTAGCATTGGCATTCTTGGATCACTTTCTCTTAAATAATTGTTATCTATTGATTCTACCTGTTGTTGAGCTAACTGATCATAGTATGCTCGTCTTGCTTCCACAGTTTCAACAGGAGCTTTACATAATAGTAGACCACCTATTTCAATACATCCATCATCTGCCCATCTTGAGTTTTGATCGCACAAGATTTTTAATTCTGGATGGTCTTCTGATTTACAAGCTTCCCAGCCCTCTCTGAATCTATAAGATACATTTGGGTTATCTGATTGACCTACAATAGAAGTTCTTATCCACCTAAACACATAACCAGCTTGTGGTTTTGGATCAGGCAATACTGAAGGTGGTTGCCACGCTTTTGTTCGTTGCGTGTTATCACGATTGGTTTCTTCACGAGCTTCTCGTGGAGTGCGCCCAGACTCAGCAGTCTCTAGCACATCGGATTCAATGTTTTCTTGTTGATCAGTATTCTTACCAACTTCTACATCTTCAAATTTTTTATTTTTAGTCATTATCTATCCTTTACTAATTGAGCTGCATATTGCTCTGGTGTTATACCAAGTTTCCTTGCGAGAGAAACTTGAGTAGCAGTTAATTTGACCTTTTTAGGTCTTGCTCCGTTATTTCTAGTCGCTGGAGCTACTACTTCTGCCGACTTGCGAGGTTCTTCAGGCTCTGCTACTGCCTGTTCTGTACCCTCGAACGAATCAGGAAATACTTCCCTCATTCGTGAATTAATGCGATCATAATACTCATCTGTAGTTGGGTCAAGCCCTTCTTTAGTGACGAGCTTATTGTGTAAGCCATATGCAAAACTTGTCATTTCTTCATCTTTACCAAACCATTCATTCTTTTCTGCCCAAGCCTGCGCTTTTGCATCTGGTTGAACTGGTTCAGGTATAGGTTCTGGTTGTCGTTGTTGCGGTTGTGTATTTTGATTATTTCTAGCAATTTGTTGCTCTTCAGCTATTACTTTATTTGCTATATCAGTAGGAAGGTTTACTGCCTCTTGATGTGCAAATGTTGCTTCTGTGAGAGCTGTTTGAGCTTTTGCAATCGCCTCAGCGTCTCCAGACTCATAGGCCTCCTTATACGCTTTAGTTGCTGATTTTTTTGCATATTCAGCTTTTTCTTGGGCTTGCTTAACGAGCTCTTGCTGGCCACTTCCGACAAGTCGAGAAAGGCGTTGATTTTCAGCAACTGCCCTTTTAGCATGAGTAACAGCTTCATCCCTGAGCCGTAATGCTTTTTCTTTTTCTCTTCTTTCTTCGTGGTAATCATATTTTAATTTTTGTATTCTTTTAGTTGCTCCTTCAGATAAATCTTCAACTTCTTTCTTATTACCTGCTTTAGCATCTTGTCGAGGTGGCTTTCTATCTTCTTCAGGCCTGTCATCTACGACTTCTACCTCTATGTTTTCGGAGTCTTTATTAGTGCCTACAGTAGATTTAACTCCTAAAAATTTATCTTCTGTACTTGTTTGAGGCTCAGGAAGCGGTGATTCGCTTTCTAAAGACTCTTCGGCTAGTTGTGTTTCGGTCATACTCTTTCTATGCCTCTTGGGTCTTGAACGACAGCTTCTACATTGTCGTCATTAATAATTCTAAATTCTTTGCCGTGTATTTTCAAGCGTGTGCCTGTAAAAGCACGAAAAACAATCCAGTCTCCTTCTTTACACCATGCTCCTGATGGGAATTTCTTCTTATCATCATAGCAATCTTCACCCATTTTTAGCACAAAACCTACTACTGTGGCAATCTCTTCCGTTTGTAATATTGATTCTGTCTTATAAATACCACCCTCTGTCTTATCGTCAGGCTCAGGTAAAGCAATTAAAATTCTATATCCTTTAGGTTCAGGAAGTTGGTTTGCAGTTTCTTTTTCTTCCTTTTCTTTCTTTTCTTTTCTTTTATCTGTAACTTTTGTAAGTTTTGATGTTGTAGTCATTTCTGATGGTACTCCCATTTATTCCTCCATTAATCTAGCTTCTAAATCTGCGACTTCTCTATCAGCGATTGATAATCCTTCTATAATTCCTATTATTTTTTTATATTGAGCAAAATCTTTAGCAGAACCTTGACCAAGATTCTCCTCATGTTGTTTTCTCATTTTTTGTAAATTTTGTCTTAAAAGACTAAAAGCTGATTCTGCCATGTTTCTCCCTAAATATATTTATAATAAATATTTTCTTCTATTGTACCATAATATAAAAGCTATGTTTACAGGTAATATAAACATAAACATAGGAATATCAAGAGGTGGCAATAAAGATTTTATCGTTACATAAAAACTAAAGACACCAACAATACAAAATAATATTTTAAAAAACTCTAGTAACGCAAACATCTTTAAGATGTTTCGTTATCTTGAGTTGATATTCTTATATCTATCTGTTGGGATTCTGGTATATCAGCGTTCAACATAATTCTTGAACTACCACATCCTGCTAGAAAGATAGTTAATATAAAAATAATTGTTATATTTTTCATAACTCCTCCTATTCTGTTATTCCTTTTTTACTTAATTCTCTTTGTATTTCTATAGCTAATCTTATTCCTTCTGCAAATTCTTTTGAATGCGAGCTTTCACCTTCCATTGCAGCTTCTAATAAAGCGTCTCCAATTTTTTGACCTATCTTAGCTCCTTCAATTTTCTCATCTGATTCAATTCTTCTTAATTCAGTCATTACATCTGCTTTAATTCTAGCTCTATTAGCCGCAGCTTTTTCTTCATCTGCTTTAGCTTTTCTTATTAGCTCGCCTTCTTGTATATCCAACTCTCTATTTCTTTGTTGAATAATTGGGTCTTCAAGCTGTTCTTGAATTTGTTGTTGTTGAGCTTGTTGTTGTTTGCGAGCAGTTAATTTTTCAGCTGCTTGAGCAACAAGGTCTGAAAGTCTTTTCTCTACATCTGCTGGTAAAGGTTCTCCAATAGGTGGTAATGGAGTTCCTAATTCATTTTCAATTTCTTCTCTATATTGGAAAGCTAAATGTTCTCTAATATGATCATCAATAGCCATCATTATAACTCCGCTAGAAGCGCTTTGTTGAGATTGCTCTTGGAACTCTGGGTCTTGCATTCCTGCCATATGAACTGCAATATGAGCTTCATGGTCTTGAAACTCAAAGGCTTTATTTGGTTTCATATTTAAGAAGTTCATATTTTCAGTTACTGGATCAGTAGGTTTAAAGTCATCAGGGTTAGGAATAACTTTATCAACATTTTCAATACCTAATACTTCTAACATTTGTCTATGAAGTTCTGGCATATCATACATATCTGGCGCTTGTTGAGCTAACTGTAAAGCTGCTTGATACTGCATAATTCTTTGAGACATTGTAGCAGCGTTTGGATTACTTACTGGTATAACATCTACACGACCATCAAAATCTTCAGACTTTAAAAATTCATCTGGGTCTTCATAATAAGGATATTCTGGTGGAGTAAAATCTCTAATTATATCTGTAAGTATTGTAAATTCTTTGTGCATTGCAGCATGAAGCCTTGATTGTATTGCTCCCATAACTTTCATTTGTCTTTCCATAAGAGCAAGTGTTGTTCCAACTGGAGCTTCATTATTCATATCAGCAATTTTTAAATCGCCTAAACTTGCAAACCTTCTTCCTTCATCAACTATTGTTGTTAATAATTGATACAATGTAGGGCTTGGTTCTTTATAAGGTAAGAAAGAAATGTTTTCTGCTATAGTTCCGCCTGGAACATCTACATCTCTAAACTCACCTGGCATTATAGGTGTGTCATCACCTTTAATTCTTAAACCTCTGGTTTTTAATCCGCCTGGAAGATTTGATAAAGTACCAGCGTCAATAAGTTGTCTTAATAAAGAAGTGGCCGATCTACTTAATCCACCAATCATATGTATTAATCCAAATCCATAAAAACCTATTCCAGGCAAATATTGATAATGAACAAAGTGTTGAATTCTTCTTTTCTTAGGATCGCCTTCTTCATAGTTTCTTCTAATAGCTAAAACTTTAGCACTCGATTTATCAACAGTTACTATATAAGGAAGAGCAATACCTGTGGGCTCACCATTTACCGTATCTTCAAAGCCAGGAAGGTCAAGGTCAACTTGCATTTCAAGAATAGTGTAACGGCCATCATTATCATACTCTACGCTGCTTTCACCTGTTAATTTGTTATATTTATCTGTTATTTCGTCAATATCAGGGCTTGGATTAGGTAAATCACATTCTTTAAAGAAACCAGAATACATTAGTTTTTTGATTTCATTTTCTGTTTTTTTCATTACATGAGTAGCTCTTTCACATGTAAGAAGATCACTTGCTCCATAACTAACTACAAAATCTTCTGCTGGAACGAATATAGAGCAAGGTCTTCCCATGTTTGAGTCATAATAGACTTTACGAAAAGCTGATCCTGCTAAGGGGAGAGAAAAAAGTAGCTTTTCTGTTTCAGTTCTATACTCAACCATTTTTTCAGTTAATAGATAATTCATATACTCTTGAATTCTATTAGCTTGTTTTTCTTTTTCATCGTTAATAGTTCCCAGAATTTTAGTTTTTACTGGACCTTCTGCTGGAAATATTTCTGATATAGCTTGTGATTGAAACCTTATAACTGCCTCAGATAAAAGTGGATGAAAAACTCCACAAGCTCCTGGCCAAGGTTCTGTTCTTTCATCAACAGTTAATCCAAGTTGATCTAAACCTTTTATATATGTTTCTTCCCAATCAGCTCTTGATTCTTTATCAGCTGAAAAATCACTAACAATTTGACTACCTAAAGCATCTAATTCACTTTCATCTAAAATCTCAGCTAAATTTTCTCCAAAGCCAGACTCAAGACCAGTAGGCCCTCCACCAAAATCAATTTCTATACCGCCATCTTCTGTTTCTATTCCAACTGATTCTGGGTTAACTATTTCTATTTCTATAGCTTCACCGTTTAAATTTTTTTTATCTTCTACTTGTTGTATGCCTTTTTCTATCGCCATTTATAATCCTTAATAGTACTCAGCTCTTTTTCTGTCATCAAACGGTTCTTCTAGCTCATCACTAAATAAACTAACAAAACCACCTTGTCTAAACCTTATTAAAGCTTGAGTACTGCTATCAACAAGGTCATCGTGTTCTGCATTTGGAAAAGCAGCAAACTGCTCAACCACTTCTTCTGCCCATCTAGTTTCTGGACACCATACTACACCAGAAGCAAACAAGTCTGCAACTGCATTCACACGAGCTATCTTATCATTTCCTCTGCTTGGTGTATACTCTGAAACTGGAATACCCATAGAACGCAATTCAAATATTAAAGGAGTACCTGCTGCTTTAGCTTCAACTACAAAAGCGTCAGGTTGATATGATTTATACATTTCCATTGCTTTTGCTTTTAATTCTGGAAACTCTAATCTTTCTTGATATGCATCTAATAAAATTAATTGTGGCGCTAATGCTCCATCAAACTCATCTTCTGCATAAAAAACACCCCATGTAGTGCAAGCAGAAAAGTCTGCTCTTTGTGTTTTTAAAAAAGCAGTATCCCAAGATTGAATAATAAACTGACAATTAGGTGGGTTTTCATGTTCCCATATTCTCCACCATTCTCTTTTTACTAAAGCTCCTTCTTCTGAGCTAGGGTTTTGTTGATACTGAGCAGACCATTTAGAAACTGGAAGTTCAGCTTTTAATGCCTCAAGTTCTTCTTGAGACCAAAATTCTGGCCACAGAGGATTTCCAGACGGCATTATTGCAGGAAGTTCAATAACTTTCCATTCATCTGCTCCGCCTCTTTTAATACTAGCGTCAATAATTTGACCAGTTAAATCACGCTCGTGCCATCTTGTCATAACAATAACAATAGCTCCGCCTGGCTGAAGTCTTTGTCTAGGACCAGAAGTATACCATTCATAAGTTTTATTAAAAACATTTACATCAGCTGAAGCGCCTTCTTGTTCAGAATGAGGATCGTCAATGATAAGTAAGTCAGCACCTTTACCTGTAACAGCACCACCTACACCAATCGCAAAGTATTCTCCGCCTTTATTAGTGTTCCATCTACCAGCAGCTTTACTGTCTGATTGTAATTTAACTTCACCAAAAACACCGCTAAAATCTTTATCACCAACTAAGTTTCTTACTTTACGACCAAAGCCTACAGCTAATTCTGCAGTATGGGCTGTTTGAATAACTTTCTTTTCAGGAAACTTACCTAAAAACCAAGCAGGTAAAAGATAACTAGCAAACTCTGATTTAGTATGACGAGGGGGCATATTAATAATTAATCTTTTTAATTTGCCATCAACAACATCTTGAAATGCATCAGCCATAATTTTATGATGATTACCGCTAATAAATGCAGGCCACATCTTTTTTACAAAAGGAAGATACTCATCTTTGCATTTCTCTCTTGTTTTTGCGTCTTCATACTCGTGTAATAACTCAAGTATTTCTTTACGCTTATTAGGAGGAAAAGTAGATATATTACTTAAAACATCTCCTGGATTTATTTCAAGCGTCATTTTTTTCTAGCCTTTTTAGTTCTAGGAAACGATCTGTTTTTACTTCTTGATTTTACAACTAAGTTCTTTTTTGAATTGTTTTTAGGGTTTCCGTCTTTGTGATGAACATCTTTGTTATCACCTTTGCGGACTTTACCACTCTTTAATGCTCTACTCCTAGCTGTATTCCGAGAAGCTCTACGCTTCTTTTGTTTATCAGTTCCCTGATAATTCTTATATTCTTTTTTGTAATTTCTAGCCATTATCTTTTTTTACCTTTATGTAAACCATGTCTAGCATGTTGTTTACCTTTAGATGTGGCTTCTCTTTTCTTTTTGTTTGCTCTTGAAAGTTTGGCTCTTCCTTTTGCAGTAGATTTTAATTTTTTAATAGTAGAAGAAGGTGCATATACTTCTCCAGTCTCAGATGATTTTTTTCCACTAGGAGTTCTCCATTTTTGTTTACCCCATCTTTTTAAAGATTTTTGTGTTTTTTTAAGTGCCATTATTTATAGCCACCACCTTTTGATTTATATTGTTTAGCAAGCATTTGTGCTTTTCTAGCAGACCATTGACCTGCTTTGCCACCTTTAGTTCCTGCTTTTATTTTACTAAATAATCTTTTTCTCATAGTAGGTTTAGTATAATTACCTGCTTCATTTACACGAGATTTAGTTTTCTTTTTTGTTTTTTTCTTTGTAGCCATTTTTTTTACATTACCTTATTTATATAAATTATTAAAGGTTATATTGGGATCAGTATAACTTTCATGTTCTTCACTACTATGTATTTCTTGACTAGGCATAAAATCAGGAGGTCCTTCTCCTGTTACCCAAAGAGCTGGATTTGTTACTCTAACTCTATTATTTGGTAAAGCAACTAAGTTACCTTTCCATTGACCTTCAGTTAAGTATAACACATGACTTTGTTTATGTTGATCTGGACTGTCAGCTATTTCATGTTCAGTATAATCAACTGTAAAAATATATTTAGCCATATAAAACTCACCATCTATTTTTGCATACCAAGGTGATGATGATGCTCTATCTATTGATACAACTGAATGATGATGTGACATGCAATCCCAAGGTTGACATAAATGATTCTCCATTCTGTCAGGCCATTCTTTTACAGGAATATCTGCTACAATTCCTTGTATTGGCATTCTAGCCCACATAGCACCACCATGAACATTATTGTCCATGTCTTCACAACCTGTAAAAATTATTTGAAATGATAATGACCTATCTGGAATGCAATTAACTGCTACAGCTAATCCATGAATAAACTCTCCATGATATTTCTCGTGATTAGCCGTAAACTCTTTTCTTACCCACACTTTAAAGTATGGAATATTAGATATTAGATAAGACATAAAACCTCCCTATGTTTAGTTATCTTTTGCCGCCTCTCATTTTACCTTTAACTTTTTTGCCGTATTTCATACGAGTAACTCCACCTCTCGGTTTTGCTTTAACAGATTTGCCACCCATCATTCTGCGAGACTTTGCTTTTACGGATTTGCCACCCATCATTCTACGAGGTTTACCTTTAGATTTTTTCATAATTATCTCCTTTTGTTAACATTTCCACCTTCTTCTCGCTTGTCTGATTCGAGAATTAGGATCATTTCTAGTTTTAGCACTACTTCTTTTTAACTGACCTAATGATCTAGCACAATAAGATTTTCTTCTTTTTGCAGCTTTACTACCTTTTTTAACTTTGCCTGTTACAGCAGTCTTTAATTTAGAGCCAGGATTAGCCTTACGATAAGCCCTAACTCCCTTTTTCGTCATTCCTGCGCCTTTTTTAGTAGGGCGATAATTAGCATTCTTACCTTTAGTAGTCTTTCTTATTGCTTTTTCTTTTCTTTTCGCCATTACTTGCTTTCTAAACTCCGCACATTCCTTCGCATTCGCCAAGAAAATTTAATTGACCTTTATCTTCTGCATTAGAAAAATCAACTTCATCTAGTGGCTCACAACTTCTATGAAGATATTGTTCATTTTCTAATTTAGAATTTTCACGAACATAATCTTCTCGTAACATTTTGTCATATTTAACTGCAAAATCCCAGCTCTTTTTATCATTAATCTTCATATCTCTCCATGTTGCTTGATCGTGGAAAGGACAAAATATACAAGCAGATTTAGCTAAAGTTCTTCCTGGATAACGACTTTCAAACCAATCAATAAGTTGATGTCTTCTTAATTCTAATTCTAAAAGAGGCCATCTATTGTATGTCCATTTATCACGAGCTTCTTTTGCACGAATCATTTCATCGTAACTAATACCAATCCATTGTTCTACAACAACATCTTTAGGAACTTGTTTGTGTTTTTTAACGCCTAATAGTTCTCTTACTTTTTTTCTAATTGGTCTTATTTTATAATCTGTAGTGCATTGTCTTCTACCCATTCCACCATCACCACCTTTTTTATGTTTAGGTGTTTTTAAATAAAAAGGTACTGCTGCAAAGTGATTAGGCCTACCAACTCTACCTTTTACAGCATCGTGCCCTAAATCCCCTGCTGTGACAATATGAATAGGAAAATCTAATTGTTCTTGTAACCATTCTAAATGTTCATAAACATGATCTGGTTCTGATTGAGTATCTGCAAATATACCGCAGTCTGGTTTATCTTTTATTTCTCCAGTCATTGTCATCAAAGCCATTACTGTTGATTGAACGCCTGCACCTAAACTAAGAACTCTTAATGTAGGTTTTTCGTGTAATTCAGCTAATTGCATATCTAACCTATATATGTTTCATAACATTAATCATAGCTTCTGTTTTTTCAAGAAGTTTTTCTGATTGTTTCTCTATTCTTACAGCATCATTAAGTAAAGCAATAGATTTTTTTTGAAAATACGATTGAAAACATGATTGCAAAATATTCCCATGTTGTTCTTCAGTTAAATACTTTTTATGATATTCACCATCAATATTTACTAAAACATATACTCCTTCATGGTCAGGATTAAATGTTATTGTTAATTGTTTTACTTCTTTCATTTGTTTTAACTATCTCCCTGCTCTCTATTTTTTTTAAAGTAATTATCCAGTTTTTTGTATTGGTCTTAATAGACCCCCCTTTTTTATTCATTAGTTTTTTTCTCCATAAATGTATAATAGGGCATTGTAACTTTGTTTTTTCGATTTTTTTGATATGCCTTCAGTTCATATTTCCATCTAGGCATATTAGTTTTTTTGTATTGTTTACGCATTTTTATTGCTATTAGTTTCTCCAACTAGAAAATTACCTCTAACTTCAAAGACTTGGTCATTGTGAACTAACTTCTCAGCTCTCTCTTGGCGCTTTTTCTTCTTTCTAGCTGACCTTTTGCCAGAACCACTAAAGAGTTCTGGAAACATTTTTCTAATCCAAGGTCTTTTCTGCGCAGTATGCGATCTTTTACCTTTATAGTTTTTATCTTTCATTGAAATCTCCCTTTGTTTCGTAAAACATAGCATTGTTCGGAAAGATTTGGAAGCCCTAAAACAAGGGAGGGTGCTGAAGGGCTTCCTCGCCTTAACCGAATCACAAAGTCTCACCCATTCATCATGGAGCATTGCTGACGGTTAACAGCGAAACCAAACACTTGCATAAATTTACGCAAGAGTATATACTTATACTAGGTAATAACTAGTTAGTATCTTACTATATATTATCTATACTAGGTAATTACCTATTATCTAGTATTATACTAAGGGGGTTGTAGGAATGCTACTGAAAAGAAGAGAAAAAAAAGAGAAAGTTTAAATAATTAAAAAAAATTTTTTGAATTAAGGGATTGTTTGCCTTATATTCTGAAAAAAAGGGGGTGCTGACCCCTATAAACTTACCTAGAGGAGGAAAAAATGCCAGCAAAACGAAAAAGAGCTCGTAATAAGAAGGGCCACTACATTAAAGACGATCCAAATACGCCAGATATAAATGAAGCGTATGAACAACCTAAGAAAAAAGCTAAGAAAACAGTAAAAAAACCAAAAATTACTAAAAAAACGCCTGAACCTGTGCAACCAATTACACCATATGGGGTGTTAGGTGTATGTTTAGCGCTACTTTTGATAGGTTTATACTTTTTATCTAACTAAATGTTGTATTAATACTACTATTATTACTAGAAACGACTAGCCAATTAGGAAATTAACCTAATTATTTGAGCAAATCACTGTGTATATGGTAATCAACTAATCGTTATGTATCTAAGGGGGTGGGTATCTGCATTTCCATGTGATAATTAACCTTAATTAAATCCTGAGAAATTAGTTTTTTTCTGTCTTGGTATGCTGTCTGTTAATCTGATAAACCTAATTTCTTTCTAAGCTCTGACTCCAACTGTTCAATAGATTTATCTTCTTCAGAATTTTCTATCTTGTCAGTAAACATGGCTACAGATTTTCCTAGCCAAGACAATGCCGAAACCTTTGCGTTAGAATTTGTTTCTTCATCTTCAATTATTTCCTTGAGTCCATTTTCGACATACTCTTTGACAGAGAGCTGTGTAGCGACTGAATTCAAAGTTATGGACTCCTCATACTCCTTGAGTCGTAGTGAAATCTTAGGGTGAGTCATTAGCCGACTCGACTCAACATACACAGACGAGTCTTTCATGTTCTCGCAATCATATGCTTTCCTATAACTCTCTGTCGCTGTTAGTTTTTCTTTCGTTATGCCTTGAATAAATGCTAACTGTTTCGCAGTCAGTCTGTCTTTCTTCTTCGGCTCTTTTTCATTACTTGCCGAATTCGATACTAAAACTAATTTCGGTTTATCTTCTTCACTATCTTTCATAATAATTTATACTCCAAATAATTTTGATTATTACCACTACTTCCTCATCTGTTCAATCTTAAATTTACAAACTCTCCGCTGTATCTTGGTTTAAAATATTTACCTCTTTACCTGTTTTAGCTGTGATTGTGATTTTCTAATTTTCAAAGAAACTTGGGCGAAAGTAAATTTAAGGAATTATACTAGTATTATTCTATTTTTTTATCCGACAATTTTCCTCTTTCGGTTGTTATATACATAGAGCTTATAAAATCGAATTATGTCTAAAGGTCTTGATAAATCGTTAATATTTTGATACTTTTAGATATGAACGAATCAATAAAATTTTTTACGAGGTTTAACAATGTCAAAACAAAATAAGACTGAAACAAAAATTTCAGAGTTAATTATTTCATTACAAGGTCAGGTTGATATGCTTGAACATATCAATGAAATTCTAATGGAAAATATAGACTACGAAAAGTATGCAGAAATTGAAGATAGAATTCAAAATATTATTACAACATTTAATGGTGGAAAATAATGGAACAACTAAAATTATATCCCACAGCTGACGCAGTTATTAATGTAAATTTACACTCCAGCGGTGGAAAAATCTCGACCCCTGTTTTGAAAAAAAACTGGATTTGCAAGAATGTGGGAAAGAAATTTTTTACAGTTCTTGATTATGAGAAATTAGAACAAGATGAAAATGAAAAGCCATTGATAAGAAATATCAACTGCCAAATAGCTGTTGATGATTTTCAAAGATTATCTAATGGAAAAGAATTAACCGAGAAACATTTAATGGTTAAAGATTTGAAACAGAATAATGGTTTCAAATTATTAAGAATGGAATCCTTACTCGCCATAAAATTCAAAGGAGTAATTTTTAACTTTCCAAATAACGAGGTATCATAATGGAAAACTTGAACGAACAGTCATTTAATATTTTAAATGCAAAAGACTCAGTTAAGAAAATTTTAACTGATAAAAAAACAAAGCATAAGCCATGCTTATTAAGAGGAGCTAGTGGGATTGGAAAATCTGACTGCGTCAAACAACTTTGGTTAGATGAAGAAATAAATGGTGGATTGAAACCAACTACTAATTCTCAACCAAAGAAAAATGAATTTGCTCTTATCACTCTGATAGGGAGTCAAATCGAACCGCAAGATTTATATTTGCCAAGATACGACTCCGAAACAGACACTCAGAAATATGCTTTCACAGACAGACTGCCAAAGGATAAAGACTCAAAAGGAATTTTGTTTCTTGATGAAATTGGTAGTGCGAGTCCAACTATTCAGAAAGCATTTCAACAATTAGTTCTAGCTAGAGAATTCAATGGCTATGTTCTTCCTGAGAATTTTGTAATTCTTGGAGCAACAAATAGACAAGAAGATAATGCTGGAGTCGGTGTTCAGAATTCTGCATTGATGAATAGGTTTCAAATATTTGATGTCGAAATGAATACTGACATTTGGCAAAAATGGGCTAGTGAAAATGGTGTTAATCCTCTAGTTCAAGCATACTTCAGATATGAACCACAGAATCTTCACAACTTTACAAAGGACAAAAGGAATGAACAATTCTGTTCACCAAGAAGTGCTGTTACTCTTTCAGATTTAGTTTATCAGAATCATGATGATTTAATTCAACTACCACTCTATACAGGTTGTGTCGGTTTTGATGTTGCTCAAAGTTTTATAGCGTTTTCAAAAGTTATTGTTAATGCTCCAAGCATTGATGACATAATTGAAAAACCTATGGAAACAGAATCAATAGACCAAAATCAAACGAATGTAAGATTTGCTGTTGTTGGAGCTTTACTACAAAAGCTGAAAGAAAATTCAGGTAAGAAACAGGAAAAGATTTTCTCTAGTGCTACAAAATATTTAAGTAGATTTGAGAATCCTGAGTTCGTTATATTTTTTGTAAAACAATCTATCAATATGGAAAGAGGATTATTAGTAACAAAAACTTATACTGATTTTTCTCTTGAACATACTGATGTTAATTTTGAATAGGGAGAAAAAAATGCTTAGTAATAAATTTGATTTAACAGACTCATTTAGAGCCAAAGGTAAATTAGTTAAAGTTCAAACTAAAATTTGGGGTGGGAAAAAGCTATCTCCTGAATTAAGTTCCCATGTTGCTACCGCAGTTAGCGGTAGCGACAAATCTTTCAAGGTTAATAAATGTCTTATTGATGAAGATAGAATAAAAACCATGAGAGGAATTGATAGGAAAAGAAGAAATGCTTTCAATCCATATGTTTGTATGTGGGATAGGGAATGGCAATTACTACCAAATAAGAATGAAGAAATAATAACTTCTGCTTGGAATGATTTTTCTAAAGAATTCAATGATGAAAAAGATAAGTTAGTAGCTGATTATCCTGATTTAAAAGAACAAGCGAAATTTGATTTAGGAGATTCTTACAATGAAGATGATTACCCAACTATCGAAAGATTGAAAGGTGGCAAAGTTCAAGTAAGAATTGGCGGAACAGATTCCGAACCTGAGTATAAAGAAAAAGAGGTTAAAGGATTATTCCATGCTGACATTTTCTTTGACCAAGTGCCTGAGTTAAATATGGTAGAGGACAATGCTTACTACCAAGACTCAGGTATAGGTGGATTGATTGGAAATGTTGCCTACAATTCTCACGAATATTATGAAGATAAAATCATAGAATTAAATCAGAGAAATAAACAAGATTTAATTTCTTCTCTCGGTGGTTTTGCTAATGCTATTAGCGGTTACGATAAATCCAATAAGAAAGGTAAGTTCTTCAAAAATTCTATTGTAGATAATTTAGAAAAATCTCTTAATGGATTGAAAGGTAAAAACGATTTCTTTGAAGATGACTATTATGATGAAATCATAGAACAAGCTAAAGAAATTGTTAAAGGTAAAACTGCTCAAGAGTTAAGAGAAGATGATTCACTAAGAGAATCTGTAGCTGAAGAAATTAAAGGTTTAGAAACCAAAGCTACAGATATTTTCGGATAATCCAAGTTAACTGGACTTACTTAAAAAAAGGAAAAAAAATGATAAATGCAGACATAGAAATGAAAAAAGCTAAGACAAAAATTATTAGCAAACACTCAGGTTGGGCTACTATTGTGATACCTCTTAATTTAGTTAAGACTGATGAAGTAGAGGTTATGGCTACAAATGGAAAATCTATTTTCTATAATCCAACAGCTATTGAAAAATGGTTTGAAGAAAATGGTAGAAGAAAAGGACAGGATTTTATTCAGACTGTTATTCTTCACGAGGTTCTTCATGTAGGTTGGCAACATTGTTTTCGTAAAGGTAATAGAGAACATGAATTATGGAATATAGCTACTGATTTGGTTATTAATTATCATCTTAGCGGAATTAGTAATAGCGATATGACTACCTCTTATGACCATTGTCTACAACATCTTGGTGGTTTAAGTATTTTTGATTATCGAGAATGGTTAGATAGTAAGAGAGATTTAAATTCTTATGGAGCAGAAGAATTATATTCTATTCTTCAGAAGAACCAAGATGAAGATACTCAAAAAAATAATGGTGGCGGTTATCATAATCCACAAGGAGATGAGATAACAGGACATAAAACATTAGGTGGCGAGGTTCAAGAATATGAGGGTAGCGAAGAAGAAAAACAAAAAGTTTCCCAAAATATTTCTGAAAGAATTATTCAATCTCATCAAGTTCAAAAAAAGGTTGGTGGCGGTAGTGATTTTCAATCTATTGAAAAAGCTAGACAAGGACAAAAGAAACCTTTGGATTGGAGAGAAGTTTTAAGAGATAAAATTGCAAACCAAGTTCAAAGCGATTATCAATCTTATGCTAGACCAAGCCGAAGATTTTTAGCTAATGGAGATTACTTACCTAGTAATGTTCCGACACCGAGTTTGAGTTTGGCTATTGGAATTGATATTTCAGGAAGTGTAGGTCTAGAAGAAAGACAACAATTCAATTCTGAGATTCAAAGAATTGCTGAAGATTTTCAGATTGAAAGAGTTCTTATTGCCTACATAAATGAAACAACTGTTTGTCTTGATAAATCAAAAAGCGATACTGATTTGACTCGATTTTGGGATTGCTTTGAGTATGGCGAAGAAATAGAAACAAGAGATTTTATGAATGGTGGAACAGAGTTCAAACCATTTTTTAATCTGATAGAAAGAACAGGAGAAGATGAAAATATTTCTTGTGCTATCTATTTCACAGACTGCTATGCCTATGATTTAGAAGAAGAAGATGAACCAAATTATCCTGTGATATGGGCTACTACCTCTGCAAAACCGCCTGTGAATTGGGGAGAAGAAGTGAGGATAATAGACTGATGAAACATATTTCCTCTTATTTAGATTTATCAGTTATCAATGTAGCTAAGAAAGGTTTGGAGTCAGGTAGTCTGACTCCAAATCAAGTTATTAGAGCTTTGGAAAAATTTGATAATCCAAGCTATCAAAATTTTATCAGGGAATTACAAGATGAATCTTAGCGGTGGGTATAAGTTTGTAAATGGGCCAAAAAGTTTGGTAATTTTACGAAGTTTTGCGGCCCCAACTTTTCGTAAATTTACTCGAATAATACAAGTATTATTCCTTCCATTTTTTAAAAAAAAATTTTTGATGACTACTATCATTCTTTGTGATTGTCGATTGGGGTTTGCGATATGAAATTAAGACAGATAATCGGTATGTATGGTTGCAGACAACCACACCATAAAACAGACACGCATTATGAATGG
>CEPN01080474.1_pt1 | contig 15926 bp, 13 predicted proteins | sample 530391 | NCBI WGS metagenome assembly CEPN01 (sample SAMEA2620027, study PRJEB7988) | marine metagenome | isolation source: saline water (ENVO:00002010), including
TGGTTTTGATATTGACGATATGTTAGCTCAGCAAAACTCTTATGGAACAAACGGGTCTTCTTATGGACTGTTTGACAATGATGAAGAGATGGCTCTTAACTTAGGATTCTCAGGATTCCGAAGAGGTTATGACTTCTACAAGACTGATTGGAAATACTTAAATGACCCAACAATGAGAGGAGGATTGACTTCTGATGTTGTTAATGGTCTTTTAGTTCCTGCAGGTTCTACATCTGTATACGACCAAATTCTTGGGAAGAATGCTAAGCGTCCTTTCTTACACGTTCGTTACAGAGCTTCTGAAACAGAAGATAGAAGATATAAGAATTGGGTTACAGGTTCCGCAGGAGGAGCAAGAACATCAGGGAAAGATGTAATGGAAGTTCACTTCCTATCTGAAAGATGTGTTTGTGTTCTTGGAGCTAACAACTTCTTTATTTTCAAATCATAACACATAATATATTAGGGAGGGTGAATGCCCTCCCTTTTTTTTTAATTTTAAATCTAATCAAATGAAAACAAAACAATCACCAAAGACTCGTATCTATAGATTAACAAAAGACCGAGCACCATTATCATGGACGCTTTCAACCGGAACGTCTAAAAGAACCGCCTTATTATATTTTGACGAAGAAAAACAAGAGAATAGAGTATTAAGATACGCTTCTAATCAGAGAAGTCCGTTTGAAGATGAACAGGATGGAAACGTAGTTCTTGAGCCTATTGTATTTGAAGATGGTTTTTTAACTGTCCCTACAAATAAACCTGTTTTACAAGAGTTTTTATATTATCATCCTAAAAACGGAATAGACTTTGAAGAAATAGATAAGGAACAAGAAGCACAAGAAGATATATCTTTCTTAGAAGAAGAAGTAAATGCATTGATAAGAGCAAAGTCATTAAGTATAGATGAGCTTGAGCAAGCGTATAGAGTTTTATTTAATGGTGACCCTGACACTGTAACTACTGCAGAAATGAAAAGAGATATTCTTGTGTATGCAAGAAGAGAACCACATAACTTTTCTATAATTTTGGATGACCCACAATTACAATTACATAACATAGTTAGAAAAATATTTGCAGCTAACTTATTAAGTAAAAGAAATAAGGGTCGTGATGTATACTTTAATACACCATCAAATAAGAAGAGAATGCTTGTAGTTCCTTATGGAGAAGATGCCAATGATATAGTAACTTCTTACTTTCAAACTGAAGAAGGAGTGGAGTCATTGAAGATGCTCGAGAAATTATTAGAGCAATAAAAATTAATGACTATCTTTGTAATATTATAAACACATTTATTTTTTAACAATGGCAAAATATTTTAAATTTGTATATGACGCTGATGCAGGGATATCAGAAAATCTACTTGTAGATAATCTACAATACATACATCAAGAGGACTCTTCAAAATTAGCATTTATTCCTGCTGATTTTAATGAAGGTGGAGTGGTTAAATTAACTCTTAATCAAGAAGACCCAAGAAGGAAAATAAAAACTTATCTCGAAGAACAGTGGGAAATATTAATGAGTAGCAATCAAACTTTTGTAGAAATACCTATAAGAGAATTACCTGCTACAGAATCTGTAGAGTGTAATGATAACACTTGGGGAGAGTGGGTAGTTCAAGTAGGTTTTGACCCAACTGATTGTAATGTAATATTATCTGCAACGATTGAGCCGGAAGGTTTAGGTGCTATTACTATTGGTTCATCATTTTCAATAGAAGGTGTTACAGGATGGTATGCTACCGCTACAGGTACACCATGTGGTACGCAAGATATAGCGTTTATTACAGGTACGGAATGTGGAGAAGGAGGAACTCCTGTACTACTTGTACCGGGACTTGAAGAATATTTCTTTACAGGTGTAGTCGTTTTATGTGAAGGAGAAGAGCCTGTTACATACTGCTTGATAGCTAAGAAAGTATTTAACACTGTAGGTTTTTCAGGAACATTAAGCTTCAATAAACTTACTGTATTGTAATAATATTTTTTAAGTATCTTTGTAGTATTATTAACCCATTAAATTTTTAAACAATGGCAACTAAATATTTATCTTTCACTACAGACGTAGGAACGGAATTAGTAAACGCAGGAGCAATTTCTTTTGTTGTACTTCAAAGTGCAACTGAAGTTAGAATGTATGAGCTTACAGGAGCAAAACACTTTAAACTAACAACAACAGGTGCAACTCAAGAATTTGTTGATTCAATTAACGCTTCTTTACAACAAGCAGCAGAAACTTCATGGCATAAAGCTGTGACTGCGGTAGCAAACACAGGTGTTACAACTATTACAAGCATTACTGTAGTTTAATTCCACTTTATTTAAACTTATAAAAGAGAGGGTGTAAAAAAATACATCCTCTTTTTTTTTCTTTATCTTTGTATAAACTATAAAACATGATAGACTCAGTAAGAGAAACAGTTTTATCTATAATAAATAAGAATAACTACGGATACATATCTCCGGAGGATTTTAATCTATTTGCTAAACAAGCACAATTAGATTTGTTTGAAGATTATTTTTATACGTATAACTTTCAAATTAATAAAGAGAATACAAGGCAATCGGGTACAGGTTACGCTGATATAAAGAAAGGATTAGCAGAGGTAATTGAATTTTTTTCAGTTAGTGCTGACTTAACTCATATTTCTGCCAATACATTTACTGTTCCCACCGCAGCCACAACAGGAAGTGATTACTACCTTATTAATAAAGTATTATTTAATAGTGGTGTAGCTGCTACTCCATTAAGAGAAATGGAAAAAGTAAGTCATACTAAAATCACTATGTTGAATAACTCTTTACTTACTGCACCTAATGAAACTTTTCCTGCATACACTTTGGAAGGAGATGTTATTACAGCTTATCCTTCTACTATAAATGCAACAGCAGGGCAGAAAGTAAACTGTCAATACTTTAGGTATCCCAAAGACCCTAAGTGGACATACAAAGTTATACCTGTTAATCAAGGTTCTCCTTTGTTTGATTCTACTCAGCCTGATTATCAAGATTTTGAATTACCTTTATCTGACCAACCATATTTAGTGGTTAAGATATTAGAGTACGCAGGAATTTCTATTAGGGAAACAGAAGTATATCAGTTTGCTAAGACAGAAGAAACACAAAACATTCAAGAAGAAAGTAGATAACCATGGCATATTTAACTCAATACCAATATTACGAGAACGGAGGTAACTTACCTGAGAATGCTAATTGGGGTTCATACCAATACGTTAGTTTAGAAGATGTTGTTAACAACTTTATGTTAATGTATAATGGGAACCATGAGTTAGTTAATAACGAAGAAAGATATAAGGTTTTATTTCACGCAAAGAGAGCTATACAAGAATTAAACTATGATGCGTTTAAAGAAATTAAAACATTAGAGCTTACAGTGTGTGATACATTAAGATTTGTATTGCCTTCTGATTATGTTAATTGGGTTCGTATATCTTTATATAAAGACCAAGTACTAAGACCTCTTACTGAGAATATTCAAATCAACGGAGCGACAGCATATCTACAAGACAATGATTGTAGAATATTGTTTGATGCAAGTGGTAATGCATTATCACCGCAAAACTCTCAACTTGATTACGACAGAATAACAGGGTCAAAGAAAAGCATTTACTTAAATGAGAATAGTCCTTATAATGGTAGACAAGGATATTGTTGTGATGGTGTGTGGTATTTTGAATATAATATTGGAGCAAGGTTTGGATTAAACACAGAAACCGCTAACTTTAATCCTACGTTTAGAGTAGATAATAAAGCAGGAGTAATAAACTTTAGCTCAGGTGTAGCAGGAGAAACTATTATTTTAGAATATGTGTCAGATGGTATGGAAGGTGGTATTGATTCTAATGTTACAGTTAATAAATTATTTGAGGATTACATATATGCATACATTCAATATGCTATTTTAAATAGTAAATTAGGTGTGCAGGAATACATAGTAAGACGAGCACAGAAAAGTAAATCAGCTTTGCTTCGTAATGCTAAGATTAGAATAAGTAATATTCATCCGGGTAGACTCTTAATGAATCTACGAGGAAGAGATAAATGGATTAAATAGAATGCCGAACATTCAAAGAAATTTTATAAAAGGTAGAATGAACAAGTCTATTGACGAAAGACTTGTAGCTAACGGAGAATACATTGATGCAATGAATGTCCGTCTTGGTTCTACAGAAGATACTGAGATTGGTTCAGTAGAAAACTCTAAAGGTAATACTGCTTTAAGTGATATTACTTATAACTCAGTTGCATTAAGTGATGATGCCAAATGTATCGGAGCCTTTGAAGATGGAGCAAGAGAAACAATTTATTGGTTTGTTACTGACCCAAACTTTTCAGGTAGTACTAACACAGGGAAGTTAGATTTAATTTTATCTTTTAATGTAGCTACAAGTTTATTAACCTATCATGTGATTAGCATTGATGATGGTGGTGGTGTTAATACAACTTTAAACTTTAATTCTAAATATCTTATTACAGGAGTAGATATGGTAGAGGATTTATTATTCTTTACAGATGATTACAATCCTCCTCGTAAAATAAATATTACAAGAAACTATGCAGACCCTAATCCCATAGGAAGTGGAGTAGATGAGTCTACATTAGCAGATGATTTACTTGTAATTAAAGCTCCGCCTGTAATGGCTCCGAAGTGGAGTTTCCCCGGAGCTAATGCACCTAATCAAGAAAACTATATTAAGGAAAGATTTATTTGTTTTGCGTATAGATACAGATATGCGGATGGAGAATATAGTGCTACGTCTCAATTCTCAAAGGCAGCATTCTTAGCTTCTAATTATTCTATTGATAGTACAAGTTATTTAAACACAGGAATGACAAACTTGTATAATCAAGTAGATGTTTCTTTTAATGCAGGAGGTCCTCTTGTAAAAGATATAGAATTGTTATTTAAAGATTCAGATAGTTCTCTTATAAGAGTTATAGAAAAATTTAATAAAGCAGAAGAAGGGTGGTTAGATAATGTAGATTATACTTATAGGTTTAACAATAGTAAAACCTATACTGTTTTATCAAGCTCAGAGATATTAAGACTATATGATAACGTGCCACGATTTGCAAAGGCACAAACAATAATGGGTAATAGACTAATGTATGGTAACTATATAGATGGTTATGATTTAAAAGATGCTAATGATAATCCTATTAAGTTAAACTATACTACTGAGGTGGTGCAAAGTGCTGTTATAATAGAAGAGTTTGAAGCTAATTTAATTCAACTTGTAGATGTAGACTATACAGTGTTTACTCCTGTAACAATAAACAATGCAGGATTTACTATTGATTTAACAGGAAAGCTTTTAAATGAAGGAGCGGTATTATCTTTTACCATAAGGTTTAGACATGATTCATTTGCAGGCACATCTCCTCCTACTGAGATTACAGGGAATGTAGATATAGATGTTTCTTTTATTTTACAGCAAGACTATCCTTCGGTATATGACCTTGCAACAAGCCCTGAGTTTTTAGCAGCAATAGGAACTAATGCTACCATACAACCATTTGCAGACGCATGTCTTGGGACAACTCTTACAGATGAGATGAATTGTTTGATACCTCAAAACCTTGGGGCATATAGCAAAGTGGATAGTGGTATATCAGCTATAGGACAAGCTATTGATATTATTGCTAATCCGGGTAGTAATATTATACAGTTAGATTTAGTTGCAGCTTATTATGTAAATGGTGCGATTAATCTATATGAATATTATGAGATACAATTTGTGGATGCGTTTTGGCAAACCACTGACAATCTTAGAAGCCTTCATAGTGATAGAGATTATGAGGTAGGTATTGTATACATGGATAATTTTAATCGAGCTACTACTGCGTTAGTTAGTGAGTTCAATACTGTGCATGTACCCTGTGGTAACTCAGGAGGAAAGAATCAAATATTTGCAACCCTGCCGGTAGATATGCTTGCTCCAAAATGGGCAACAAGATACAAGTGGGTAGTTCAAGAAAACGTACACAAGTATGAGACTATATATAGTTTATTCTTTGTAGAAGAAGTAGATACAAATTCAATATGGTTTTTACTTGAGGGTGAGAATGCAGCTAAAGTAAATAAAGGAGATAGGTTAAAAGTAAAAGCAGATAGTAGTGGTGCAGTCAATGGATGTGTATGGACTACAATCCTTGATAAAGAAGCTAAGCCTGCTGACTTTACTTTAGACCCTGCAGACCCTCCTCAGTTTGGGGTTAAGTCTCCATCAGGAGTATATGTAAAAGTAAACCCGAACAACTTTGATGCTGTCTATGATAGTAACTCTATAATAGATTTAGGTAAACGTCAATTTGAACAAAAAGATAAAGGAGAATATCCTCAACTAAAATATTTTCTTAACTTAAACAATTCCACACAAGACTTTGATATTCCTGTAGGTAGTACAATTAGAATGAACATTGAGTTTAGTAGAGAGGGTAAGGGTAGTAAATGTGGAAAAGATAGTTACTATTATGACAAGTCTTTTGTTTCATCTCAGAACTATGATAATTTTTATGATTGGTTTGTAGGAGATGGAGTGAATTTAACGACAGGTGATTGTGAAGTTAACAACGGGGAGACATGTAACTCTAACATTTTTAATACCAATCCTCCTCCTCCTTCCGGAGCAGGTACAGGTACAGGTAATATAACTGCAGAAAACTCTAAAAATTTCTATCAATTTTTTAGAGCGACTCCGACTCACCCAACAAATCCTAATGCTTTGGTATTTATGATGTCTTCAGGTACTCCTACTTGTTCAGGTTCAAGCGATAAAAGACACTCATGGATTAAGTGTCAGATAGAAGTATTTAGAGCATCAAGTCAATTTGTTTTTGAAACAGAACCTGTAGAGACTACACCCGACCTTTACTATGAGGGGAACATGACTTACTTTATAGATGCGAATGGATACCACTTAACAACAAATCCGGATAGCCCTGATAACCAAGACCAAACTGCAACACAACAAGGAGAAGTTTATCTTGACTTCTTTAATTGTTTTGCTTTTGGAAATGGGGTAGAGAGTTATAAGATACAAGACTCAATAACAGGAAGAGCTTTAACTCTTGGAAACAGAGTCGTGTCTGTATCTGCACAAGACTTTAAAGAAGCAGATAGATTTGCAGATATAACCTATAGTGGCGTATACAATGATGAATCAAATGTAAATAAGCTAAATGAATTTAACTTAGGTTTATTAAATTTCTTTCCATTAGAAGATTCTTATGGTGAGTTGCAGATACTACATGGTAGAGCTACTGATATACTTACACTACAAGAAGATAAAATATCTTATGTAACTGTGGGTAAAAATATTTTAACTGATGCTGTAGGGGGAGGTACAGTAACCTCAGTGCCTGAAGTGTTAGGACAACAAGTAGCACGACAAGATGCTTATGGCATTAGTAATAATCCTGAAAGTTTTGTGGCGTATGGATACGATAAATACTTTACAGATTCTAAACGTGGAGCAGTATTAAGATTAAAAGGAAGTGCAGGAAGCAATGAACAATTAACTGTAATATCTGAAGCAGGTCTTAGGTCTTGGTTTAGAAATTTATTTATTGATTATCCTGCCACTCAAAAGCTTGGAGGGTTTGACCCTTACATGAATGAGTTTGTTTTATCTTCTAATGAAAGACTGTTACCTGCTGAAGAAAAATGTATAGGGTGTGGAGTCTTACAAGACTTATTTATTAAAGCAGGCAAGACATATACTTTTTGTATAGAGTTAGGTTCAGTAGTAGGCTCCACAAATATTTCTTATAATATTAGCGAGGGTATAGCAGATATATCAGTGGTTTATGATTCAGTTACTACATCCACAGGAAATGTTTCAGGTGGAGGAGTATTAACTTATAATAAATCTTTACCGGGAGTTACTACGGCAAGCATAACCATTACACCAAATGCAGTAGATACTACACTAAGTATTCAAGCATTATGTCCCGGAGTAGTTTCATTAACAGTTATTCAAGTATGTGTTACTAACAACTCAGAAGCATTTCAAAGTATACATAATGAGTATACTTATACAGATGGAACGTATGTTTCTCCTACTAATTCAACAGGAGTCATCTTTGCTTCAGGAAGTACAAATCCTTTAATAACATCTTATACAAGTTTAACAGGAGGAATAGGAGATTCTAATTGTCCTACGGATGGAAGTACAGTAACAATGATTTCTAATAAGCTTGGAGCAAACAGCTTTGTGTTTGACCCAACAGGTTCAGATAAGTTTAGATATTTAAAAACAAATACACTTTATGCGAACAACCCTGCTTCTGTTCAAAGTTTAATTAGTGCGTCTACGCAAGCCACACCTTTAATCACTACGTTTGCTCCTAACAGATACTCGGCTGAATTTACTATGCCTTCAGGTGTAAACACATATCTATATTTAATATGGGATTATAGAGATTCAATTCAACATGATTTATGTTTTGACTCTGTACTATTAGATTCTTGTTGTGGATGTACACAGCATTGGTATCTAATGAGAAACTCAGCAGATAGTCTTGAAGAGTATCACGTTCAATCTCCTGTAGCTTTAACATTAGGAACTTACTATACTCTTATTGGAATGGGAACAAGATGTTTTGAAGTAATAAGCACAACAACAACAATTCCTACTAAACACATTAACACAACATGCACACCTTAATAAAATAATATGGCATCATTTGGAACATACTACATAGACTCGAATACTTTTGCAGGAGCAACAGGAGTGTACATAGATGCATCCTTAACTACGGGTGCACCTGATGGATATTATTCGGATGGAATTATAACACGTTTACAAACTGCAGGTGTGTTATCAAGAAGTATTTTATGTCCTGAATGTAACCCTCCTTGTTCATCTGCTATAAGCGGTTCAGCATCTACTACAGATGGAGGGGTGTACTATTTAAACTTTGATGCAGGAAATAGTTTAGGAGCAATCATTATTACGTTAACACCAACAGGAACTTTTATTCCTGTAGGATTAACTGCAACATATGATAGTGGAGTTTATAATTCTTTTAGTTCAGTTAATGATGGTTTTCTTGGAGGAACCATGACTAATGCTCCGACTTATGTAGGAGATACTGCGGCAACTTGTAGTCCTTTTGCAGGAGTAATTCACACTGAGGATGAATTTGAATATGATGTTTCATCAGGATTGTTTGTTTCTACAGGAACGCAATTAGCCTTTGGAATATCAGCCTCTCAAGTTCAAACAACTACAGGAACACCCGGTGCTTGTGTTATGGCTATACCTAAAGTAAACCCATCACCTAACACTGTAGCTTTAGCTATATTTGCTCCCTGCGTAAGCACGACTTTTTCTATTGATGTTGCGTGTCCTGCATTACTTACTTCTTTTGACAGTACAACTCTACCTGCTGCCACATCAAGTGCGGCTTGTAGTGGAATAGTAGAAGGATTATATTATAATGTTCCTGTAACAGGAGTAGCAGGAAGTCCAAACACTCATGATATAATATATACAGATGCTTACGCACAACAAAGATTATCTAATGCGGCAGGACCGGGATATTATAAATGGGATGATGGCACAGCAAGTGGTGCGTGGTTTGAAATAGATAGTAATAGTGTAATAATTAATAACGGAAGTTGTCCATAAAGATATGAGTAATTATAATAAACCAAGTTTAAGAAAAAGAATAGTAGCTCAAGTAACCCGAGGAACTAAAGGGGGTAAAGCCGGACAATGGTCTGCTCGTAAAGCACAGCTTGCAAAAAAAAAATATGAAGCAGCAGGCGGAGGATATAGAGGAGCTAAAACTAAAAAACAAAAAAGTTTATCTGAGTGGACTAAACAGAAGTGGACTACAGCAAGTGGTAAGCCTTCAAGTAAGACAGGAGAAGTATATGCTCCTAAGAAAACTATAGATAGATTAAGAGGTACAAGTAAGTTAGCTAAAGCAAATAGAATAAAAAGAAAAGCAACTCGTGCAGGAAAGCAACACGCTAAGCATGGTTTGCATAAAGGTAAAAAAAGATAGTTATGCCAAGTAAATTAAAAAAAAGAAGCATATTAAAACGTTTAGGATTATCCGGTTATAATAAACCTAAACGAACTCCTGACCACCCAACCAAGTCTCATGTAGTTGCGGCTAAAGAAGGTTCTAAAGAAAAAGTAATTAGATTTGGTGAGCAAGGTGCAAGTACAGCAGGCAAACCTAAAAGCGGAGAGTCTGCACGAATGAAAGCAAAAAGAAAGTCTTTTAAGGCAAGACATGCAAGAAACATAAAGAAAGGAAAAATGTCTGCAGCATATTGGGCAGATAAAGTAAAATGGTAAACAATGGCAGAGTACACACTAACATATAGCGAGAGTGTTCAAGGGTTTCCCTCGTTCTATTCTTACATTCCTGACATGATGATAGGAATGAATAATTATTTTTATTCGTTTAAAAACGGAAATCTATGGAGACACAATACTAATGCCAATAGAAATAGTTACTATGGTTTGGCAGCAGAGTCAAGTCCTTCAAGTATAACAAGTGTGTTTAATGAATCTCCATTAGAAAATAAAATATTTAAAACCATTAACCTTGAATCAGATGACGCTTGGAGTGTCACCTTAAATACAGACTTACAAACAAATGGATATATTGACCCTCAATGGTTTGAGAAAAAAGAAGCTGCTTGGTTTGCTTTTGTAAGAGCAACCAATACTACACCTGCTCCTGATGCTGAGTACTTGTTGCGTTCAGTTGGTGGTATAGCTGATTGCACTGCAGTAAGTGGTTCGGGAGGTCCTTCAGCTATCGTGGACTTTGCACTTACTGTTCCTATTGGAAGTATTGTAAGTGTAGGTGATTACTTTTATTTCGGAGTTTCTCCTACTTACGCACCACAATGGGGAGGAACAATTAGAGAAGTTAATATAGATTTAAAAAACAATATAAACAATATAAAGGTAGACAACGCTGCTATTGTTGGAGTTAATCCATTACCTGCTGCACCTTTCTATTGTATGTACGTTAAGAACTCTATAGCTGAGTCTCATGGTATGTTAGGACACTACTGTGAGTTTACATTAACTAATGATAGTGTAACAGCTACAGAGCTTTTTGCAGTAGAGTCTCAAGTAATGAAAAGCTTTCCTTAAAAATTTCTTATCTTTGTACTTAACATGGATGTAGTTAAGGCAATAGAAAAGGATTTACCCGAACAAATATTATCTTGCGTACATCAACATAGAGGATTGTTGTGGGAAAAGATTGAGTCGTTTAGACAGCAATTAGCTGTGGTAAATGGGTCAGTCTCACATCATACTGAAGAGATGGAAGAAGCATTTCCTACTACACACCATATTGAAAATGGTTTGTATACTCGGGAAGTATTAATGCCGAAGGGTTCGTTAGTGGTTAGCTTTATACACAAACAAAACCATCCATCATTTTTTCTTTCAGGTGAGATGTCAATCCTAACAGATGAAGGAGAAATAAAAAGAATTAAAGCACCAATGAAAGTAATGACAGAAGCAGGCACACAAAGAGTAGCTTATATGCACGAAGACTGTGTGTGGGTTTGTGTTTATAAAACAGATAAAGAAACTGTTGAGGAAGCAGAGAAAGATGTCTATACATTAGACTATAAAGAGTTACCTCAACATATAATATTAAACCAAAAACTATTATGTCAGGAGTAGCATTAGGAATCACAAGTGCAGCCATTAGCTTAGGAGGAGCGACAGCATCTTTTATTCAAGCAGGTCAAAGAAGTAAAGACATTAGAGAAGCAGAAGCTGCGGCTAATGCCGCAATGGAAGCGGCTCGTAAAAGAACGGAAGTTAATTACATGGAACAGCTTGGTATACAAAAGGACGCATATCGTCAAGCATATGAAGCGAACTTGGTTACAAGTAAAGCGTTAAGTGATGCTGCCATAGAGGGAGACCAAAGAGGTGGAGGTGCAGCAGCAAGCAGAATTTTAGCCGGAAGCTTAGACCAAGCTGACAGAGTAAGGGCGGCTCAAGAAGGAGAGATGGTTGCACGTGACCAAGCTATTGCTACAGAAAACCAAAGACTAAATGATATTAATATTCAGTTAGACTTAGAAGAAGTAGCAGGAGCACAGCAACAGATAGCTGATGCAGAACTTGCAAAAGGCATGGCGATACAAGAAGGTATCAGTGGACTAAGTGATGCTGCTATGGCAGGAGCTGAGACTGTTCCTTTATATATGAAGAAGAGGGGAGCAGGAGATGCAAAAAACCTTACGCATGGAATGAAAGTTAATAAACTCACCGGAAAAGGAAAGGTAGTTACTCAAGGAAGCAGAAGAGACAAACAAGCATTTAAACAAAATGTTGCTAAAGGTGAGTTAGACATTGCTTTACAAGCTCAGAAAATGGGATTAAATGACCCCAACCGAAACCCATTTGCTGCCTTAGAATCACCTAAACCAACAGGGGCTAATGAGAAATATATAAATAAACAACAACCCTTATTTAAAAAAGATTTACCTCAAATGAGTTCTGTTATTACTAATAAAAAACAAGGAGACGCATTTAGAGAATATGTCGTAAGCAAGCATCCTGAATATGCAAAGAAGATGTATTCAGATGGACTGTCTAAGTCGGGTAGTTTTGATAACAAATATATAAAGAAAGCATATGATGATTATGGTTTAGAATATTTAAACTTTCAAAGAGGTTATTAAAAGATAAGCAATGGCAAAGACATTTTATAAATACGTACAGAGAGACCAAGAAGCAAGAGTTAATTGGGCTGATGTTGCAAAGAATTTTTCAGACTCTTTAAAGGAAGAAGCTGAGGATAGACTTCGTAGAAAAGAAGAGTTAAGGTTAGCTCAGGACGAGTACTTAAAATATGTACAAGAACCTCCTCAAGGAGATAATCAAACTTTAAATTCAAACATACAAGGCTTTGCTAATTCTGCTATGGAACAAGCAACAGTAATGTATGACCTTCTTACAAGCGGACAGTTAAATCCTCGTGATTATAAAATGAATATGCAAAACCTTGCAGATGATACACAAGGTTTATATGATGTGTGGACACAATATAGTGAGGACTATACAAGCATGCTTGAAAGACAGAATGTTCCTGAAGGACAACTATACTCAGAAGGTGCAGAGATTGAAGGATTTATGTGGCAAAACATGGAGTTCTTTAGTAACTTTGAAAACTTCAAACCAACTATAGACCCTACATCAGGCAGGGTGTATTATGCTAAGGTAGATAAGGATGGTAATATTAGTACCAATCCCAATGACAGGGCAAGTATAATGGATTTGCGTTCACGACTTAGAACAAAGTATGACAACGTAGATGTTGATGGCTTAACTACAAAAGTAACCGACCAAATTGGAAAATGGGTTTGGGAAAACAGACAAGGTAGAAAGGGGATTGAGGTTTTAGATGACATGCGTGGAGCTGAAGGTACAGAAAGAAGAAAACAATATGAAGACTATAAAACCAATAGCATTAATGCATTGATGGTTAATAAAATTGACAATGCTACTATACTTACCAACCATGTAGGAACAGTGGACATAAATGGAAACCAAGAATCTTATACATTTACATGGGACCCTGAAGAAGCTAAGACAAGTGAAAAGTTTATTTTACTTACAAAAGATAAACAGTCGGGACAACCGCAACCTCAACTTACCGACAAACAAGAACAGACAGTTAGAGATTATTTAGGAACTCGTATTGATATTAAGATAGACCAAGTAAGAAAGTTTAGAGAGCATTATGATGGATTAAATTATGCCGGATATAATGCTAAGAAAAATTATGAGAGACAACAAGAACCTGATGTAATGGTAATGGACCAATTAGTAAATTTAGGTCAAGGAACTCTTGAACAGCAAAGAGCAGCTATAGAATATTTACGTAAGAAGAGTGGTGTTGTTGACTTAAAGGTTGTTACTACTTCCGGTACAGGAGGAACAGAAAGAATAACTAAAATAAGTTATAAAGATATTAATGGTAATACTGTAACACGAGATGTGTCAGGCTTTAATACTGAGAACTTTGTGGATGCTAATATTTTAGATTTTGTATCTCCGGAAGCAAACATAAATCATTTAAAAAGACAATCTGCAAGTTACAATCACTATCAAAACAAAGACCTAAGCGGAGAATCAATTAGTAATGTTGTGGTAGCAAATGTCGGTAGTGAGCTTCATAAACAATTGAGAAAGAAAATTACAAAAATTAACGCATATGTTAATATGCCAAAGAAAACTCAATTAAGTAAATTGAAGAGAGCTGACTTGCTAAAAGAAAAAGCAGCTCTTCAAAAATCAAGATTTAATAATGAAAAAGAAGAGGCAATGCGTAAAAAAGGAATAGAGGACATTGACAAGATATTAGCAGAGATGGATAAAGGAGGAAGCTCAAGTAAGTTTAATAAAAAAACGAACCAATAGTTAAAGAACTTAAAGTAAATAAATAAAAAATGAACGAGGAAGCATTACAAAGATTTTATGAGCTGTTTCAAGCAGATGGATATGGAGATTCATTCGAGGACTTCCGACAATTAATGTTACAGAATGAGGAAGCTCAAAGAGCTGCTTATGAATTGGCGTTAGGAGATGGGTACGGAGATTACTTTGATGACTTCAAAGTGTTAGTGGGAGCAAAGGAAAGTGAAGAAGAGTTGCAGCGTACTCGAGATGAGCAAAGAAAGATGGAAGAGCGTGATGCAATGGAAGCATTGTTATTAAAAAAAAAAAGAGATGCGGAATCGTCATTGGAAGGTTCTTCTTCGGAATCACCTACGGCTAAAGACTATTATAAATTTATGGGTCCTCAAAGTGAGGAGGATAAATCTGAGATAGGCGTACAAAAAGGAGAGGGGGTAATGGATTTACCTACCTCAACAGAAGCTGTTCAAGAAATTTATACAACTGATTCAGGTGTAACTATGCCAAGTAAAGCTATTGGTATAGGATTTTTGTCTAAAGAATTTCCATTAAGCTTTGAGGGTGCAGATGAGAGAACTCGATTGCTTCTAAGTAAAATGCCAAGAGAAGAGCTGCATAGATATGAAACTCTTTTAAAGGACAAGAACGAGGCATATCAAAAAATACCTAACGTAAAATATACCGAAGTAACACCTGAATATAAAAACTTTCAGAAGTTAGATAACTTAACTCGAAAGATAGAAGAAGATTATTTAGAGGCTAAGGTTTATGACTATGGAGAACCTATTAAAAAACAAACACTTACTAAAGAAGAACAGCAATTTACTTCAGACTTAGCTGCTTATAATAAACAATTAAAGGAAGAAAGTAGAGATTTTTTTGAAGAGTCTGTTGATGAATATATAACTAAAGATTTAATAAGTAGTGAAGAAGAGGAAGTCGTTTCCTTTTTAAACAATCAATTTGGTGATGTTGGTTTTGGGTTTGAAGAGACCGGAATAATGGATGCCATGATAGTTACTGCTCCCAATGGTGCGACTAAAGAAATAGATTTAGACACCATCATGAGTGATGACGAAGAAAAGGAGAAGCTAAAAACTTTTATGAAGAACAATCGTCCGTCTGAAAAGATAGACAAGGTTAAGCTTCAAAGGTATGAAGACCAAGAAGATTTAGATGAAGGACTGTTTGAAATAGAAAACCTAAACAAAAACTATATAAAAGCATCTAATCAATATGATGCTGATGAAAAAAAATATTATAAAGAATTAGCTGCATACACTCGAATGACACCTGAGCAAAAGGATTCAGAACAAGGGGTGCTTTTAAGAGAAAGTTTAATTTCTCAAAAGAAAAATGTAGCTAAAGCAAAACAAAAGTTAGAGTTAGATAAAAAAAATATTGCTTCTCGTAAAGAAGATATATATTATTTAGCAGGAAAATATGCCGAGTATCTTGACGACCCTAATAGAGG